>Ga0210396_10001004_pt1 | contig 32159 bp, 26 predicted proteins | sample IncBWH17OmetaG_FD_155466 | JGI IMG/M metagenome (GOLD analysis project Ga0210396, IMG submission 155466) | Forest soil microbial communities from Barre Woods Harvard Forest LTER site, Petersham, Massachusetts, United States - Inc-BW-H-17-O ...
GCGAGAAGAAGTTTTATGCAACTTGCTGAGTGAACCAACCTGGTTAAGCGGAATACGCACCATACGAGATTGTTCGGCAGTAGCCTGTATGATACACTGGCGGATCCACCATACCGCATACGAGATAAACTTAAATCCACGGCTATGGTCGAAACGACGAGCCGCTTTAATAAGGCCTAAGTTACCTTCGTTAATAAGATCGGGCAGGCTTAAGCCCTGGTTTTGATATTGTTTGGCTACCGACACCACAAACCTGAGGTTTGCGCGGGTAAGCTTTTCGAGGGCTTTTTCGTCGCCCTCCTGGATTCTTTTTGAGAGGATAACCTCTTCTTCGGCGGTAATAAGCTCTTCGCGGCCTATTTCCTGTAAGTATTTGTCAAGTGATGCACTGTCGCGGTTGGTAATGGACTTTGTGATCTTTAGTTGCCTCATAATTGCCTTTTATGGATTTAAGGTGTATCGCTATTTGAACTGATTTGCAAAGGTAGGATTAAATTATATAAAAAAGAAGTGTTTTTTGCACCTAAATCGAAAAAACCTTGGTATGCCCTGCTATTATTGAAAAATTATCTGTTACTTTTTTTTTGAGACACTTTACAAGGCATAAATAAAGATCAGGATTCAAGCAGCAACTTGGTTTTGCTTATATATTCATCTACCTTATAAGTAGATTTATCCAGTTGCCTGGCCTTTTCAAATTGAGCTAAAGCCTCACTATATTCTTGTTTGTCGAAACTAAAAATACCGAGGTGAAGGTAGCAATAGGAGTTATCCGGATCTAATGTTATTGAATGCTTTATATCAGCCAAGCCATCATCTATTTGCCCGAGTTTAATTTTTGCAAGCCCACGATTATTAAAGGAATAAGCAAATTTCTCATCAATTTCAATTACTTTATTAAACAATGGAATTGCCTCGGTATATTTTTCCTGTGCGTTTAATTCATATCCTTTATTATTCAATGTATATGTATTAAACTCATCAAGGGTCATTGATCTATCATAGAATTCCATTGCCTTACTGGGCTGCCCCAGTCGTGAACAAATAAGGCCGGCGTTGCAATAGTCATTTGAAGTAACATAAGGTGATGAAATCAATTTATCAGACAATGTCTTCGCCCAATTATAATTGCATTCTTTAATATGGCATGCAATGGCAAACCTGTATATCTGTTCATCCTTTATTTCATCAATAAGAAATTCGTCAAATAAAGAAGCGGCTTCTGCATACTTTTTATTGTTATATAATTCTATGGCCTTTGCATATTCTTTGGGAAACCGTCTGCGCTGAATCAATTGCCTTAACCTGTATCCGTCGTTGTGTGTTGTTTTACCATTATACAACATTATTGGTCTGTCATTAGGTATAATATTTACCATGAAATCAATAAGGGAGGAGAAGAATAGGATAAAGAAGATGAAGTTAATGGTGTCGTTACTTGAGTTTACACGGTAAGCAATATATATAGAAACAAGTGCTACAAGTAGTGATGTTAATGGCCCCATGGCAATATAAACTGCCTGTTTACCCATTGAGACATTTTTTGCCGAAAGTAAACACAGCCCCGGATGCCTGGTAATTGGATTAAAAATAAACCATACTTCCAACAGGCCCATAGTGAAATTTATGCCCTTTTCTCTGTTGCCATAAGAGCCTATGAAAATAGTAACCTTTTCTTTAGTCAATAATAAGGCAGGTATGGCATGGCCAAGCTCATGAAATAAAACATTGAGTGGTCTTATTATGATAAGGAGAACAACTATTATTATAAAAGTATCCATCTGATAATATCAAATATAGCAATATCAAATAATTGAATCTCTTTTCACATCATTACCCTGCAAATTCAACCTTCCATTTCTTCTGTTAGCCGAATTCTACAGAAATATGGCCTTTTATGCGTTTAGCTTTGTTTCAAATAAATAGTAGTCTTCATAACAATTTAAAACCTATTTATCATGAAAACTAATTTGAAAATAATATCAGCGGCGGTGATAACCGCACTATGCCTCACTTTTACAGTTTCATGTAAAAAGAGTGAGACGACTTCTACCAATGCCCAATCGGCGCCATACAATATGTATATGACCGATTCACCCAGCGATTACCAGGCAGTAAATGTTAATATAACAGGTGCTATGGTTTATTCTGCCGGAGTATGGAGCAACCTGAATGTAAATGCAGGTATATACAATCTGCTCAGTCTCTCAAACGGTAAGGATACACTTATAGCCAGTGGAATGATATCGACAGGTCTTGTAACACAGGTGAAGCTAATTTTGGGTGCGACAGGTAATACTGTAACATCGGGCGGAGTTACTTATCCGCTTGCAACCTCACTTGCGTTGCAAACGGGTTTAACACTTAATGTTAATTCGCAGGTTTCGGCAGGCTCCGCCAATTCCATTAAGCTCGATTTTGATGCAGGTAAATCAATCATATATAATGGTAACAGTACCTTTCTGCTAAAACCTGTTTTACGTACCGTGATAACTGCTAATGGATCTATAAAAGGAGCTATCTCTCCTGCAAGCACAGAAACTGCCGTATTAGCCATCTCGGCTTATTCTGATAGTGCCTTTTCTTACTCGAGTACATTAACCGGTGGCTTTATGATACAAGGCCTTGCCGCAGGTACATATAATGTAGAAGTATTTCCTCCTTCGCCATTTACTGTTCAGACTTATACCGGCATTACAGTATCACAAGGTTCTGTAACCGATATGGGTTCTATAACAATATCTGGCGGTGGTGTAATAGGAGCGAAGCAGTAATAATTAAGTAAGTATTACAAAAGTGAAAAGCCTCGTATTTCTACGGGGCTTTTCATTTTATCCATTAGCTGTTAACTTACTTCGTTTCTTCTTCGTTCTTGTTCTTCTTAGGCGCTTTAGCTTTAACCACTTTTATCTTCAACTCATCTTTCGCTTTGTCGAAGTCCACATTAACAGTATCGCCTTCAGTAACACCCGATTTGATGATCTCTTCAGCCAGTGGGTCTTCCAGGTATTTCTGGATAGCCCTCTTCAACGGACGAGCACCATATTGAGCATCGAAGCCTTTGGTTACAATAAAGTCCTTAGCTTCTTTGCTTATCTTAACGGTATAGCCAAGTCTCTCAATACGCTTATAAATGCCTTCTAATTCAATATCGATAATAGAATGCATGTTTTCCTTATCAAGTGAATTGAAGATAATAACGTCGTCAACGCGGTTCAGGAACTCAGGAGCAAAGGTTTTACGCAATGCATTTTCAATTACACCTTTATCTAAGCTTTCACCTTGTTCAGTTTTAGAAGTGGTATTGAAACCAACACCGCGTCCAAAATCTTTCAACTGGCGTGAACCGATATTCGAGGTCATGATGATGATAGAGTTTTTAAAGTCTATCTTCCTGCCAAGGCTGTCGGTCAAATGTCCGTCGTCAAGTACTTGTAGCAACAAGTTGAATACATCAGGGTGAGCTTTTTCAATTTCGTCAAGCAACACTACTGAGTAAGGGTGGGTGCGAACCTGTTCGGTAAGCTGTCCGCCTTCTTCGTAACCTACATAACCCGGAGGCGCACCAACTAAACGAGATACAGCGAATTTCTCCATGTACTCACTCATATCTATACGTATCAGGGCGTCATCCCTGTCGAATAGGTATTGTGAAATAACTTTTGCCAACTGTGTTTTACCAACACCGGTAGGACCGAGGAATATGAATGATCCAATTGGTTTGTTCGGATCCTTTAAACCTGCACGGTTACGTTGTATGGCACGAACCACCTTTTTAACAGCAGCATCCTGGCCAATAACTTTACCACGCAGTTCTTCTTCCATCTTCGATAAGCGGGCGCTTTCCTGCTCAGCAATACGCTGTGTAGGTACACCTGTCATCATTGCTACTACTTCAGCAACATTGTTTTCAGTTACTGTTTCGCGATGGCTCTTGGTTTCTTCTTCCCATTGTTTCTTGGCAGCGTCAAGTTGTTCGTTCAACTGGCGTTCAGTATCACGCAATCTTGCAGCTTCCTCATATTTCTGGCTGTGTACGGCCTTGTTCTTTTCTTCTTTCAACTCTTCCAGTTTCTTTTCCAGGTCGAGTATGTTCTGTGGTACATTAATGTTAATGATGTGTACACGTGCACCTGCTTCATCTAAAGCATCAATAGCTTTATCCGGTAAGTGACGGTCGTTAATGTAACGGTTGGTAAGATATACGCATGCCTTAATAGCATCGTCAGTATAAACAACATTGTGATGTTCTTCATACTTCGATTTGATGTTATTCAGGATCTGGATGGTTTCGTCAGGTGAGGTAGGCTCTACCAATACCTTCTGGAACCTTCTTTCCAGGGCGCCGTCCTTTTCAATGTACTGGCGGTACTCATCAAGAGTAGTTGCGCCAATACATTGAATTTCGCCGCGCGCAAGCGCAGGCTTGAACATGTTCGATGCATCCAGCGACCCCGAAGCGCCACCCGCACCAATGAGTGTATGTATCTCATCAATGAACAGGATGATGTCCGGTGTCTTTTCAAGTTCGTTAAGTACAGCTTTAATACGTTCTTCAAACTGACCACGATACTTTGTCCCCGCTACCAGCGCAGCTAAATCGAGTGTTACCACTCTTTTGTTGAATAGCACGCGCGAAACTTTCTTTTGTACTATGCGAATGGCAAGGCCTTCAGCAATGGCTGATTTACCCACACCAGGTTCACCAATTAAAATTGGGTTGTTCTTTTTTCTGCGGCTCAATATCTGAGACACACGCTCAATTTCTTTTTCACGGCCAACGATAGGGTCAAGCTTGCCGTCTTCGGCCATCTTGGTCAGATCGCGCCCGAAGTTATCGAGCACAGGTGTTTTTGATTTTGTATCCGACGAACCGCGTTTGCCGGTACTTCCCACTGCTCCTGCATCTTCTTCATCCTCGTCGTCGTCAGCGGGAGTGTTAGGCATTTCGGCAGTAGGATTGATCTTGTATACTTCCAGCTCGTGGCGGATAGTATCGTAATTAACGTTAAAGCTGTTCAATGCTTTTGAAGCAACGCTGTCCTCATCTTTCAAAATAGCAAGCAGTAAATGCTCGGTGCCTATTACAGCACTCTTGAAAAATTTAGCTTCCAGGTAAGTAATCTTCAATGCTTTTTCGGCTTGCTTTACAAGCGGTATATTGGCAAGATGATTTATCTTCTTTTGTGTAGCAGGCGCGTAGCCTTCAATAGATTTGCGTAATTCCGCAGGGTCAACACTAAGTGTTTTGAGTAGTTGCATCGCAATTCCTTCTCCTTCGCGAATTATGCCAAGCAGTAAATGCTCAGTTCCTATATAGTCGTGGCCAAGCCTGAGGGCTTCTTCCCGACTGTAGGAAATCACGTCTTTAACTCGAGGTGAAAACTTGGCTTCCATATATTTTGTTTTTAATGTTTTAATATTCTCTTTTCTAAATTGCACCAAATGTAATTATTCTATTATACGTAAATATACCTAGAAGGGTTGAAATTTTTAACTAAAAAATGTTAATAATTTATAATAAGTTTAAAGTAAAATACATTATCTACTTTTTCGTTTTGTATACTTTCGGCACTCTTTTATAATAAGACGAACACTATTTTGTTTAACTTTAACACCTTAGCAAATATATACTAAAATATGGCAACAGGAGAAACAATTATCCCTATCAATATTGAGGAGCAGATGAAAAGCGCCTACATCGATTATTCGATGTCGGTTATCGTATCCAGAGCCCTTCCTGACGTACGTGATGGCTTAAAGCCTGTTCACCGCCGTGTGCTGTTCGGTATGTACGAATTAGGCCTTATGCCTAACCGTGCTTACAAAAAGAGCGCCAAGATAGTAGGTGAGGTAATGGGTAAGTATCACCCGCATGGCGATGCTTCTATATATGATACCATGGTACGTATGGCCCAGGACTGGTCGTTGCGTTACCCATTGGTTGATGGACAAGGTAACTTTGGCTCTATTGACGGTGACAGCCCTGCTGCTATGCGTTATACTGAAGCACGTCTCCGCAAGATTGCTGAGGAGATGATTGCTGATATAGATAAGGATACAGTAGACTTTGCTCCGAACTACGATGATTCAGAAAAGGAACCAACCGTTCTTCCTTCGCGCATACCTAACTTATTGCTCAACGGAGCATCGGGTATTGCGGTGGGTATGGCAACTAATATTGCCCCACATAATATTACCGAGGTAATTAATGCAACCATTGCCTATATCAATAACCATAAAATAACTGTAGAAGAGTTAGTTGACCTGCAGGAAAACGGCAAAAAGGTTATAACCGGCCCCGATTTCCCTACTGGTGGGACTATTTACGGACATGATGGTATACGCGATGCGTTTACTACCGGCCGCGGACGTATTGTGGTAAGAGCCAAGCACAGAGAAGAAATTGTAGGTAACCGCGAGCAGATAGTTATTGACGAAATACCTTACATGGTTAATAAGGCCGAGCTTATTAAAAAGATAGCTGACCTGGTGAATGACAAGAAGATAGAGGACATTTCGGATATACGTGATGAGTCGGACAGGGATGGCATGCGTATTGTTATAGAATTGAAGAAGGATGCCATACCAAATATAGTTATTAACAACCTTTACAGGCAGACCGAGTTACAGAACGCCTTTAATGTTAACAACGTGGCATTAGTTGATATTGGCCGCCATGAGAAGATAAAGGCCGACGAGGATATTTTTGCCATGGAAGTTGAGGATAAGGCTAAAGAAACCAGCCTGAGGCCTATTATGCTCGACCTGAAGATGATGATCGGCCACTTTGTGTACCATCGTAACCAGGTTGTTATTCGCCGTACCCAATACGACCTTAGAGAAGCCGAAAAGCGCGCACATATATTAGAAGGTCTGATTATTGCCCTCGATAACCTAGATGCAGTTATCAAGATCATCCGCGAATCAGAATCACCGGATGTAGCACAAACCCAGTTGATGAGTAACTTTAAACTGAGCGAGATTCAGTCTAAAGCTATACTTGATATGAGGTTACGTACACTCACTGGTTTAGAGATGGATAAGATCATACAAGAGTATGAAGCTTTGAAGATAAAGATTGCTGACTACAGAGACATTTTAGCTAACTCTGACAGGCGTAAGCAGATCATTAAAAACGAACTGCTGGAGATAAAAGAAAAGTACGGCGACGAAAGGAAGACCAATATTGTTTTGGCCGGTGCCGACTTTAGGATGGAAGACGTTATTGCCGATGAAGATGTGATCATTACCATATCGCACATGGGCTATATTAAGCGTACTCCTTTAAATGAATACAGGTTGCAAAGCCGTGGCGGAAGAGGAGCAAAAGCTGCTGAAGCCCGTGATGAGGATTTCTTTGAACATATGTTTGGTGCAACTAACCACAATTACTTGTTGCTATTCACCAAATCGGGAAAATGCCTTTGGATGAGGGCCTTTGAAGTTCCGGAAGGAGCTAAGGCATCGAAGGGCAGGGCCATACAAAACCTGCTTAACCTGGCACCCGATGACAAGATAATGGCATATATCAATGTTAAGAACCTTTCGGATGTTGATTATATCAATAACAACTTCATTATTTTATGTACCAAGAAGGGTATAATTAAAAAGACCTCGCTTGAAGCTTATTCAAGGCCTAGGCAGAATGGTATCAATGCCATTACAATCAGGGAAGGTGATGAGCTATTAGAAGCACGACTCACCAATGGTAATAACGAAATGATATTGGCACTGAAATCCGGTAAGGCGATCCGCTTTAACGAAACCAAGGTGCGCCCTATGGGACGTAATGCATCAGGTGTAAAAGCTATTACCCTGGGCGGGCCAAAAGATGAGGTTATAGGTATGATTTGTATAGCTGACCTTTCAGTAAATGTATTGGTGGTATCGGAGCATGGATATGGAAAACGTTCGGAAGTAGGGGAGTACCGCATTACCAACCGTGGCGGTAAAGGTGTTAAAACCATTAGCATTACCGAAAAGACCGGCGACCTGATAGCCATTAAGGATGTTACCGATAAGGATAACCTGATGATCATTAACCGTTCGGGTGTAGCTATTCGCTTATCAATAACCGACCTTCGTGTTATGGGCCGTGCCACACAAGGTGTAAAGCTCATTAATCTGAAAGACGACGATACCATTGCCGCAGTTGCTAAAATAGATGTTCAGGAAGAAGTAGAAGCTATTGTTGACGGAGATGCAGTTCCACCAAGTGAGAGCCACGTGAATCCTGATGATAATGGTGCAGCGCCTGAAGCAGAAGCAAGCGGAGAAACAGAAACACAGGAGTAATTTTATACCCCAAACCCCTAAAGGGGCTTTGAAAACACACTAGTGTCAAAGCCCCTTTAGGGGTTTGGGGTTGACATAAATGTATTTGTATAACAAAATCAATTTAAATTTGCCTTCATATATTAAAAACCTATGAGAAAATCAGTCATCGTTCTTGCTTTAGCAGTTGTATCATTAGGGGCTTATGCCCAAAATAACAAAGTAGTGAGCGCTTATGCCCACATGCAAAACTTCACGTCAGACCATGATACGGCTGAATTAAAAGAAGCTAAAGCGGCTATTGACGAAGCTGCGGTGAATGAAAAGACCAAGAACGAACCTAAAATGTTCTTATACCGTGGTATGGTGTATGAAACTATTTACGAAACCCAGATATCGAATATTTCGAAGAAAGCTTTAACAGCAGGTGGTAAAATGGACCAGGCAAGTGTTCAAAAAGCACAAACCGAGGCTTATTTACATGCCGATACAGGTGCACTTAATACAGCAGGATATTCGTATTTCCAGGTAATTCAACTTGATCCGAAGAGCGATAAAGCTGATGATGCACGCAAATCGTTAATGCAAATTGGTGGCCATATGATGAATGTGGCGGTATGTCAGTACAACGCACAGAACTTCGTTGAGTCGTTCATCTTTTTTGAAAAGGTATTAATGGGTATGAAGAATTCAGGTATGGCTGATACTACAGCTGAATACAAACATTTATTGCAAAACACCGCCGGTGCTGCCGAAAAGGCAAAGAATACCCCAAAGGCAATTATGTATTACAATGAGATGATAAGGTTGAAAGCCGGAAAAGACTTGCCGTATAGTGCATTGAACCGCTTGTATATGGCCCAGGGAGATACTACCAAAGCACTTGCCGTTATTACCCAGGGACGTGGAGCTTACCCAGATGATATTAACCTGCTGAATGCTGAAACAAATGGTTATTTGTGGAGACACCAGACCGATAAGGCTGAAGGTAACCTGCAATTAGCTATCGATAAGTTGAGCAAACAGTCGAACTTAGATGCCGACCAGAAAGAACTACTTTCAAGGCTCTATGCAATTTTGGGTGGTATATACGACAGGCAAGCTAATCCGCGCGATGATAAGAACCAGAACTTGCCAATGCCGGCTAATTACAAAGAAATGTTCCAGAAGGCTGATACCAATTACAAAATGGCTTTAAACTTAGCTCCTGAGGATTTTGACTATAACTTCAATATTGGCGCTTTGTATAACAACCGTGCTAAATATGTGTTCGACCAGTTGAATGCATTGCCTGAAAAACAACAAGCTGCAAAATCGAAGGTTATGGAAGATGAAGCAAGAGGATATTTGAAATATGCCCAGCCTTTCCTCGAAAAAGCTTACAAACTGCACCCTGATGATCATTCTTTAAAAATTGTGTTATTGCATTTGTACGCCAGCACCGGCCAGGAAGACAAGGCTAAGGGCATGACTGACCAGAAGTAATTGTCCTCTTATCCGTGAATATCTGTGCTGTCGGTGGTGATCATTTACCACAGATCACACAAATAAACACAGATTAGTTTATTGAAATGAAGAACCACCACTCATTCATATTACTACTTATTGTACTTACAGGCTGCTCGTCATACAGCAGCCTTTCCTCATTTAGTTCCCGTAAATACACCAAAGGATACTTCTTTAATGCTCCGGCTGAGAAGCCAATAGTTGCTGAACGAAATGAAGTGTTACAGACTTGTGGGAGGAATAATCGCGGTTCATTAAACCAAGCAACATCTCAAAACATCATGGCTTTGAGACCAGTTCAGAAACTGGAACAATTGATGATCTCGCTAAAGAAAGCTGTTTTAAGTAAAAAGGCGATGAACCCGATTGGGGTTTCAATAAGCAGAATAAATACCAATAAGCATTATATGGTTGAAAAACTATTGGATGATACGCCCAGTACCGATAAAAAGAACGATTATGATTGGGGCCAAAAGGGATTACTTTTTATTGGTGTGGGCCTTCTGGGAGCATTCCTGTTTTTAATGATGGCTATTATTTTTGCAGTAAGCGGAACCGTGGGCGCCGATTCCGGCATCCGTACGTTGGCCATAATATTTCTTTGTATTGCGATGGCAGCCTTATTGGTTTTCCTGGCTGGTTTTGTAATGTGCATAATTGCTGTCATTCATAAAGATACGGGTTTTGCCGCTATTTTAGGGTTAATAATTGGTGCAATTGTAATATTACTGCTAACTCTTTCGCAATTGCATGCTTTATGAAGAACCACCATCTGTTAATACTACTTATTGTTTTCCTGGCAGCTTGCTCAGGTAACAGCAGTTTGTCTTCATTTGGTTCCCGTAAATACACCAAAGGATACTTCTTTAATGCTCCGGCTGAAAAGCCAAAGGTTGAGGCTAAGACTAAGATTGAGTTTAAGCAGGTTTTAGTACAAGAGAAAACAGAACAAAGCCCAGAAACTGCAAGATCAGTTCAACGTCTTGAAAAGCCGTTTATTGGACTAAAAGAGCCTGTTTTAATGAAAAAGCAGTCGGTTTACATGGCAAAATCGGTTGAAAAAGTTGTAAATACTGAACGTATTAATGAAAAAAGTCCTGTAGCTGATAACCCGGATGATTCCGCAAGCGATGAAAAAACCACCGGAATAATGTTCTCAATTATTGGATTACTGAGCCTTATTGGGTTCTTTATTGCACCGCATGTGGTGTTTTTGGCTGCTATACCGGGTTGGATTTTCCTGTTAATTGGCATTTTAGCCCTTATTGTTGGTTTGGTTTACCTGGCACATATGGGTAATAAGGAAAAGCCGGTAACAGATACCTCAAATGAAAAGGCCAGCAATTTGGGTGCACTTGGCTTAGTATTTGCCCTTATAAGTGGCTGTATTGTGGGGTTAGTAACCCTTATTGTTTTAGTTACCATATTGACAGGGAATGTATTTGAAATACCATTGGTTTTCATAGTATTATTGTGTCTTGGTGCAATTACAGGTTTAACATTGTGTTTGATAGCTAAAAGCAAGTCAAATGAGAAAGACCCGGGTCTGGCAAAAAGGGGAGCCAATATTGCAGCTATTGCCTTAATTTTGGCATTATTGATTCTGTTTGTAGGATTATTGAACGTGCCTTTATAAAGTTCAAGTAATTGACTTGGATTTTTGGCTGATTTTAGAGCGGATTTTTAGCCAAAACCTAAGCAATTTTAGGGCTATAACCAGTACCATTGATTCCATTATGATTCAAAGGTTGCTTTGTCCTATAATATAGCAAACGTTATGTTAAGTAGGCATGGTAGGTAAGAGGTAAATAAAGGGTTTTGTGAAGACGGTTATAAAATAAAAAATCAATATAATGTTTAAATTTTACTAAAATGTTTAATAACAATTTCAACAAAATAAATAATACTAAAAATATGTTTTTTTAGACATAAAAAATGGGCTGAATCGTGGAAGATTTTGCAGCCCATTTTAGATTGAAATTTGAGTATATAAATATACTCAAATTATGGCACAAAAAAAGACATTAAAAATCAGTAAGAATTTTAGCACTACTGATATGGAAATTAAGGATGAGATATATTCTTATTTAAAGAATATAAAAGCTATTGAAATAATGGCTATAATAAACTCATGGAAATCATCTTTAGATGATAAAACAGTACTTTCTATGCTTAAAGACATAAATAAGCATGGTAAGGCTATTAAATGGACTGAGTAGTTATATTTCAGTTACGTTTATAGCTCTGTTTAGTGTATCTAATGTTATGTTATGAGTATACAATTTACTGCTAAGCAATACTGAGAGGAATTTATTTTCAATCAGTACTTCTAAGTTACACTTGCTATATTCAATATGGCCTTCTTTGGGTTCATTATCCAAATATACATGCACTAAAACAACTTTGTTACGTTTATATGTACCTCTTGCCAGTATAGCTATGGTAATATTCCTATTATCATAGTTTACAATAGCTATAGTTTTATACTTCAATGCCTTATATAGATTGTTTGAAATAGTACTCATTGATTAATTCGATTTGGTCAAATATATAAAATATAGGGTGGTGGGTGGGCACGTTAGGTGGTATGACGTGGGGACAGGAACGGCCACATAGATAAGTAAGACTGTGCCTGAATATTGACATATTGTCAAAGTTTTTATATTTGTTATAACATATTAAGCGTCTTATCCTGCTACCGAATCAACTACATTCCAAAGCGGACTATACAGGCGATAAGAGAATGCTCATGCTACAGCGTGGGGTTTTCTTGTTCTGTATATACGCCCGTAGTTGAGCGTGGTAGCAAATAAGTTTAGCTCCACGCTTACTTTATTTACTAATGTCCTTTGGAGCTTGGGCAATAAATACATGATTCAATGAAAAATCTATTGCTATTGGCTCTACTGGCCTCGTGTACTTGTACAGAAGTAATCCAAACTAAATCAACCAATAATTTACCATTTACCAGGTCGGAAGGGTACACTTATGAAAATGACACTATTATTGTGAAGTATTCATTTTGGGCTAATTATGGTATAATGGGAATGAGTATTTACAACAAGCTTAATAAGCCCCTATATATTGATTGGGGTAACTCTGCGCTTATAGAGAATGGTAATACCTTTAATTTTTGGAAAGATCAGACTCAGGCTATATCTACTACAGTAGGTTATAATAAATATGGATATGATATATATGGAAGAAAAGCATCGGCAGGGGTAAGTAATACTAATACTACTGTTTATCGTCCGACAAGAATTATGTCCATACCTCCAAAATCCCAGGTAAACGAAGGAGGTCTACACATATGTTCTGCTGTATTTAATATATACCCAAAGCCGGGTAACTATGATTATGATTTAACCCCTATTAAGTTTAGAAGTTATCTTGTATTATCTACTGAACAAGATATAAAGACCCAGTTTTATGTTGACCAAGAGTTTTATGTATCAGATGCTAAGTATATAGACCAATATCGTTTAAATGGTAGACATGTAATAGTTAATGGCCATTGGGAGTATAATGACCCATTTAGAAGAAGTGATTGGTTTTATATTGATAATATACAGGGATCTACTGGCATGGATCCTTATAAAGCTTATGGAGACCCAAGCAAATAATCACATAAATACAATACTAACCCTTATATCGGTAAGAAATAAACTAAAAAGTAATTTTGTAAAAAAGAAGCCCGATGCTGAAACATCGGGCCATTAATCACAGTCGCTAACTCTTAAATCAACAAACTATGAATGTTTTATGCTGTCTTGTTAAATTTGATTCTTTAATCACAACATCTATTGCTTCGTTAAGTTCTTTTTTAATTGCCTTGTTTATATTTAAAATGGGAGAAAGAAAAGAAAGAAAATTGAATTTGAAAAACAATTCAGATAAAACGCAGGTTGATATATATGAATTATGCAGTAAATTATCAATACTATCATACCATATAGAAGATAATTCTTTACAAGCTATGGTATGGGATAAAATAAGAAAATCAAAAAATGATGACAATGCAATGAAAACTTTTTGGGAATATAATAAAAAAGTAGATGAATTAATTTTTGAATTTAATATTACAAAAGGAATGCTGTACAGTAAAATATATAGTATATTCAAGTATAATGTTCCACATAAAGAAGAAATCAAATTACTTATAAAAAATGTTGATAATTCAGAATTAAGACAATTCATAGGATATTTTGATAATATTTCAATAGAAGATGTAAATGAAAAATACAATATTGAAAAGAAAAACATAAAAGAATATATTAATAAAGAAGGTATTGGTAAATATTTGGATAAAATCGCATCATTAACTAATCATTGGGCCCAATGATTAACAAAATTTTCTGCTTGACACATGTCCTTAGTATATATATCATAAGCTATAATTTGTTTTAATATTCTATTATCGAATTGACGAGATATAGGATTACAAAAATATTTAGTTTTTACTCCTTGGTTCGGCTGTTGTATTTCCGTCTTCACGGAACCCGACTTATGGTCGAGAATAGGTGTCTTTTTTGATGCCATATATAGATAATTGTTGCCTATTTAACTATAACGTTTATTATAGGAAAAAATGACCTTATTAAACAGCGCACTTTTTTTATTGCACCGGAAGGATGCGGGCAGATGCCATAGGCAGATGCAGGTAGCATACGAAGGTGTAATAAAAATTGTTTCCCGATTTTGGTCATGTATCACTCCCCTTAAAAATATGTGATTTGTCCTATAATATATATTATGTTAAGCACCTGCTTTATGCGTATTCCACCATTTTATGTTCTTATTTTAATGGAAACATAAAATATCCTATTCACGACCATTACCTACTCCATTTATAGGAATTATCTTTTGAATTGGCGGTGAAATTGTTCCAATTTCGTAAAATGGTATATTTGTGAAATGAAAGGAACATTAATAGGAAAAAAGTATTCTTCTATACATAAATATCCTACCGACAAGCAGATATATACGTTATTGTATTTACTAAGAAAACAAGATTTAGCTTTTTGTATTCCTAATGATTTAAAAATAACAGAAGAAGCACTAAAAAAAGATAATTATATAGTTATAGATTAACTTGTGCAACAGTATTAAGACTATCAGTTTTATGCACTTTTTCTATCCGATAATCATCTTTCCTATGTTCAACTATTTGACTTTCAAGTGCAGTATTTGCCTTAAATAGTGCGGCTTCCTCGGCTGCTTGCGCTTTATCTGTTTTTGCTTGAGACTCCTTTAGATTATTCTCACCTATTGTGATTTCATTTTCTGTTTTTGCTTGCTCCTCTATAACCCTTTTTTGTGCATCGGTTATCACATCTTTATCCCTTGTACTTATATATCCATCTATGAATATCAAAAGTCCTCCCGATATCCATAAAATCAGTATTGAATAATGGAGGAATTTTTTTGATTTAAAAACTGGATGTAATTCTTTTACAGAATCAAATGCTAACATAGTTACCGCAGTAAGTGAAGCAAATGCAAGAAACTTGAGGATGTAATCTATGGCGTCTATCATTAACCGAGTTTTCTTAATGCTTTGGCGGCCCAAATAAACCCTCTAACAATGAATTAAGCCCCAGCTGTATTTGGTTATGATAAATTATCAGCACCAAAGCCATTAGGCCAATTCCTATTGCCCACATTACCACATTTTTTGGAATCTTCTTCACCCTGCAAATGTAAGCCTATTTGCAAAATGAAGAATTACTAATGCTAGTGATGCTCATCATGATGTTCATCTTCAGGGCGGTGGTGATACCTGCCATGCTCGCGGTGTTCTATACCACCTCCATCGTGGTAATACCAAACCCCTTCCCTGATATAATATCCGCCTGCCGGCTCTACATATGCTGCACATCCCTGCATTAAGAGTGCTCCGAATAAACATATTGCTACAATTAGTGTTTTCATATGGGTTGTTATTGGTTCTGGTGTAAAGGTATAGCTGCCAAATGCCACCCTGTGCCATTATTCTTTCAACAACTAAAAACTGTAGTTCAATTACTTATATACTACTGTATATACTGCTGCACTTCAACAATCAAACTTCTGATCGGCAACCCAATCGAAAAGCTCTTTTATAAAAGCTTCGGCTTTAACCCTTATTTCTGGTAAAAGTTTGTGGTATTTTCTTCCGTGGTAATAATTCGCTTCGGCAAAGCAGTCTTCTGTTCCGGCCACATATTGAAACGTATAACAATCGAATATGGTAAAATCGCAAGCAGCAAAAAAATCCATATGCTCATCGCGTATATCCTTTAACCCTTGTCGGTACTTTTTATATACAATATTTATGCTATTCATCTGTGCAAATCTGCGTTATCTGTGGTGAATATAACATTTGCATGTTATTTGTTTGTTAAGAATTGAATTGCCAAAATAACCTGTAAGCCCTGCCATCTCTCTGAAAACTATGTGAATAACAGGTGTTCAGATTTACTTAAAATAGTGCTGTTTTGCCTTTCTAAAACTCTTTAGATATGAAATGCAGAATATTTAAAATAGATTTGCAACAGAAAACACAAGTTCACCGAAAGGTGGTTATTGATTTTTTAAGACGAGTGTCCCTATTCATAGTGGGGGCACTTTTTTCATTTAGTGTCATACTGCTCGCGTTTTTTAGCCCCCAACCCCTAAAGGGGCTTTAATCTCATAACGTTCAAGAAAAAGCAATTCCATGTATTTCAAAGCCCCTTTTAGGGGTTTGGGGTTAAATTATACTTGAAATGTGCCTTCCATTTCAATATCCTGCTTTCAAAGAACCTGAATGACAATGCAGCCACCACTACCGAACCAATGAATTTTAGGGCAACTACTACAAAAACGTTCTTGATACCCCATTGTCTGCAGTAATGATCGGTCAGCAGAAAGAAGGGATAATGATACAGGTATAGCCCGTAGCTTATTTTACCTACATAAACTGCTGCCTTGTTTTCAAATAGTAATTGCAATACTCTTGCCTTATTTATCACCAGGCCAAGCACAGTTATAGCTGCAAACAGCAATAAGCCTATAAAAAAGAACTGCCCGTGCAGGTTGGTTAAATATATAGGCCCGCTAAATGGCTTATGCGTAAGCAACCAAAAAGCAACAACAAACAGTGCAAAGGCTATCCATAAAACCCTGATTATCTTTTCAGGTTCAATGCGCCTTATACCTATGGCCAGCAATGCACCCGCCGAAAGGAAATCGAGGTTAGATACGGTATTGCCCCAGTTAATAGTGTTATCGGGTAGTTTTAATGATAAGTAATACCGTGTAAATACCGAAAGTGCAATAAGTATAAAACAAGCAATTACCAATGCTTTCTCTTTCAAAAACCTAACCAATAGCGGAAAGAAAATATAAAACTGTTCCTCTATGGCCAGTGTCCAGGTATGGTTGAGCCAGCGCGGGAATGTGTTTATGTCCCAATTATGAAAGGCAAGTTTAAAATTCTGTATGTAAAAAATATAATATCCGGCCGACTGAATGTTTCTGCCACCTATAGCAGCAAGAGCCAGAACACTAAACAATACCAGGTAATAAATTGGAAATATGCGCAGGAATCTGCGTGCATAAAACACTTTAAAGTAATTACCTGCCTCTTTCGATTTAAGCAGGATACCGGTTATTAAAAACCCCGACAGCACAAAAAAGAAATGCACGCCGACCCATCCCAGCCAGAAACAGGCAATAGTGGTATGATATGCCAACACGGCCATGGCTGCATAGGCCCGTAAACCATCTAAGGCTGGGTAGTGTTCTCTTTCTGTATCCATGTAATGTTCAAAGATAGCGGTATAGAAAAATTGGGTAAAATTGCGACATGAAAGCAATTCTGGTTAACATAATATTTCTGTTTCTCTCTGCCTCTTCTATTGCACAGACTAAAAATACTAAAACCGAAAAACTTAAACTGGTTGATGGCTATTTATCAATGGAATACCGTTATATGCAGTTCACCACAGCCAAAGGCGACAGTATATTTGCCACAGTATTTGATACCTGCCTCACCCCTACCGGTTATGTTACCGTTTGGGATACGGGTGGCCCGCCCCAACGGATAGCCCCTGCATTTCTCAATAAGCAATATAATATCACCTACTCTAAAGACTCCCTACCCGACCCTAACAATATGGATAAAATGGTGTTTGGGTTGATAATTCAAAAAATGGAACTGCTCAAATAGCACAGATTAGTTAGTTTTGCAGAAATTTGTTAAACAACAGGGAACAAATAAAGTATTTGTGCGTCGCGTATTAACCATAGTATATTTAATTCTTTTCACTTCAGTAATTGCCATTGGGCAAACACTGCAGGTAGAAGGTACTATAACCGATACCGCAACCGGAAAGCCAATACCCAATGCTATTGTTACACTTAAGTGTATTGACACAACAATAGAGCGTCATGCCGATGCCAATGGTAAATACAGGATAGCTACCCCTGATATTAAACCCGATAAGCTTTATATAGTTTTTGCCCATACCGATAGTCCTTTGTATGGCACGGGTGTGAGCCAGGAGGCCTATTTTTCTACGTTCGGCTTAAAGAATAGTAACCGCAGGTATTTGCGCAATATAGAACTCACTAAAAATGTAGGGCCCGAGCCTGTATTACCTACCAGCAGGGTCTATTTCAGGTTTGAAGAGAATAAAGTATTAGCCCCTGAAAAAGATACGGCACTTAATTCGTGGTTGCGTTATTTGCTCAACAACCCCACTTATATGGTCGAAATATCAGGCTTCTCTGACCCTAAAGATGGTAGCAAGATGTTGCAAATGATGGCTGCAAAGGCACGTTCGCAGGAATGTATCGATTATATGCATAGTAAAGGTGTTTCTTACGATCGCATGAAACAGGTTGGCTATGGCAGCAGCCAGCCACTAAATACAAAGAAAGAAATAAGGAGCTTATACGGAAAAGATGAAAAGCTCTCAGCCGAAATGCAGAACTGCCGTGCAGAAATTAAGCTCAGGTACATCTTTTACAACCCAGTTCAATCCATAATAATTCAGGGTAATGTTTCTGATATGACAACAGGCTTACCTATTTTCAAAGCACTGATTCAGCTTTACGGATCGGATGGCACTAAGCTTACAACCGAAACGGATGCATTGGGTATGTATAATTTTACGGTATCACCTTTCAATCCGCTGGTAACATATAGTATAACCGCCGATGCCATTGGTTACGATTCAAGCGACCCTGATGATGTGTTTAAGGTTTCGCGCGAAGGCTACGACCAGCATCTGTATGAACATAATTTCCGTATCAGTAAACATGGTTTCGAAACACAGCCTATTTTCCCTCCCGTTCCATTCGATTCAGCCAGTTCAGCTTTAAGTGAAGAGGGTAAGAACATATTGAACCGTTTGAAAAGCTATATGGATCAAAAGCCGGGCCTTGTTATGGAATTTATGGGAGATGCCGATTGGCGCGAACCTGATTTTGTAAACTTAGCATCTGCACGGGCACGGGCATGTGGCGAATATCTCTCTTCACTGGGCATTAATAGCGGCCGTTTCGTCCTGTCGAACCGCCTGAACCAAAAGAGTGTTGATATTGGCGCTACCGATACACCCGGTATTGTTGTACATAAAGAGAATAAAACCCGTTTCAATTATAAGGCATGCAATGTTTCTATGTGGCCTATAAACTGGTCTTTTAGTAAGGACAATTAGCAAAACATTTTTCGTACTGACAGAATGAAGAATCATTTGAACAAGTTATGCATGATATTCTGCATAACAGCCAGTGTTATTGCATCTGCCCAAAAAAATCTTCCTGATCCTGAAGGCCTGCATGGCACCCATCCTTCCGATTGTTCACGTGCAACACCCGAGAGCGTTATTGACCCGGAAGTATTCCCCGACAGCAAATTTTTACTGAATAAGGATAGCCTTAATGGCTACAACTGGCTGAGCTTTAAAAATGGCGATAAATTACTGATCATAAATTGTGGATGCTCTGATTATACGTTGGTTTTTCAATTCACCACATCCCGTTATAGTGCCGATACCAGCAATTATAAATACTGGTACCCCAAAGCAGTTGAGTTGATGAATGAGGTTGTAAGGGGCCTGGGTAAAAATGAACCACTGCGCATTCAGAAAGGTATTGATACACTTACTGGTTTTATTGCACATTGCCCCGATAGCCTTACCCGCGGGCATATATTGTTTTATGATTACGACAAAAACCCGGGTGATGATATTACTTCCGACCCTGATAGATATGCCGCTTACATGAACATGTTTCCGCATTTGTATCTGAACCGAATTAGCAAATTGAACGATAAGGAGTATATGGTGGAAATATATTTTACCATTCAGCTTACCGAAGAATAGCATCAAAACAATTGGTGATTTGCCATTCAAATATTTTTTTTAGATTTGTTACATAAAGTTTGCGTAAGCTTTTTTGCTGCATACAACCCACGCAAATTAAACATTAACCACCCCTGGGGTTGTGGGTAACAAAAAACATAACACATGAAAACAACCAAATTACTTATGGCAGCTGCTATTGCTGTTGCAACTATGTTCTCATCATGCTCAGGCCCGGCGGGTGCTGACGGACCGACAGGCCCACAAGGCCCTGCCGGAAACCCTAATATCGCTGTAGGTTTAGGCAGTATTCCGTTTTCAGGCTGGGTTAACTCTACAAGTTCTACCAATGTTTGGTATTACATTTTTGCCGACAATGCTATTACCGATTTCAATACCAATACAATAGTTGTTTATGTACAAGGTACAGGAGGTTCAGCTTCTGATTATTTTGGTCTTCCGGTTACTAATTTCCTTGTAAACAATGATGCATTATCGTATAGTTATAACAACGGCACCATTACATTTTATTATACAAACACTGCCGGTACAACAGTTCCTCCTTCTCAGGCTTTAACTGTAAAGGTTGTGGTTATACCTCAAAGTGTTATTAAGCAACACCCTGGTTTAAATACCAACGATTACCATGCGGTAATGGCAGTTATGAACGAAGAGAAGTCTGCAAAGACCAGCACCAAGTAATTTTGCAGTATTTTATATAAAAGCCTCTGACGATTCTGTCAGGGGCTTTTTTTGTTAATAAAATCTAAAAACTTTAGGCTACCAAATGCCATTGCAAATTCATAAATTAGCGCCCAAATTAAACCAGCCAACCCATGAATTCTCTCCGATTTAAAGCCCTCGAAGAAGCATCCTCAAGAAAGCCAGTTAATGTAGAACTTCCGTCAGGCAAGGTATCTGACTACTTTGGCGTAAATGTTTTCGACATAGAAACCATGCAGAAATACCTTCCTGAAAGCACTTTCAAGGTATTAAAAAGCACTATCGACAAGGGCGTAACCATCGATCGCAAAACAGCCGATGAAGTTGCTATTGCTATGAAAACATGGGCCATGGAGAAAAACGTAACTCACTATACCCACTGGTTTCAGCCACTTACCGGGGCCACTGCCGAAAAGCATGATGTGTTCCTCGATAATATGGATGGCGGCAAGGCTATTGAGAAATTCAGCGGAGGCCAATTGGCACAGCAAGAACCGGATGCATCAAGCTTCCCGAGTGGAGGTATACGTAATACCTTCGAAGCAAGGGGTTACACTGCATGGGATTCTTCATCGCCCGCTTTTATTTTGGGTAAAACCTTATGCATACCAACCATTTATTTATCATACACCGGCGAGGCGCTTGACTATAAAACTCCTTTGCTGAAATCAATACAGGCGCTCAATATAGCTGCGGTGCCCGTTTGCCAATACTTCGATAAAAATGTCACCCGCGTAAATGCTACATTAGGCTGGGAACAGGAATATTTTCTGGTTGATAACGCCCTGTTTACCGTTCGGCCCGACCTGGTTCATTCAGGCCGTGCGCTTTTTGGCGCTAACCCAGCTAAAGGCCAACAATTAGAAGATCATTATTTTGGCTCGATACCTGAAAGGGTTAATGAGTTTATGCGCGATTATGAAACTGAGTGCTATAAGTTAGGTATCCCGCTTAAAACAAGACATAATGAGGTTGCTCCTAACCAGTATGAAGTTGCTCCGATATTTGAAGAAGTGAACATAGCAGTTGATCATAACCAATTGCTGATGGATGTAATGGAAAAGGTATCGCGCCGCCACCAGTTCAGGGTATTGTTCCATGAAAAACCTTTTGCAGGTGTTAATGGTTCAGGTAAACACAATAACTGGTCAATGGCTACTGATACAGGCAAGAACCTGCTTAGCCCGGGCAAAACCCCCGAAACCAATTTACAGTTCCTTAGTTTCTTCGTAAACGTTATAAAAGCGGTACACGATTACTCTGACCTTTTAAGGGCTGCCATTGCATCGGCCGGTAACGATCACCGCCTTGGCGCTAATGAGGCCCCTCCTGCAATTATTTCGGTGTTTATTGGCACCCAAATGACCAAAATACTTGATGAGATTGAATCTAAGCTGAAATCAGGTAAGTCAACTGCTGCTGAGAAAAAGTCGCTTAAGCTTGATATTGCCAGTATTCCTGAGCTTTTATTAGATAATACCGACCGTAACCGCACATCGCCTTTTGCTTTTACAGGTAATAAGTTCGAATTCAGGGCTGTTGGCTCTTCTGCTAACTGCGCACAGGCTATGACAACCCTTAATACTATTATGGCGGAACAGCTTACCAGGTTCAGGAAAGATGTAGATAAGCTTGTAAATAAGACCACCACTACCGAAGACGCTATTTTGCAGGTATTGCACGAATATATTGCTGCATCTAAAAACATACGTTTTGAAGGTAATAACTATAGTGAAGAATGGGTAAAAGAAGCTAAAAAGAGAGGACTTTCGAACATACAAACCACCCCGGCTGCCCTCGATCTGCTTTTAGCTAAAAAAGCACTCGATGTTTTTGTTTCACATAACGTGTTCACCAAGCGCGAACAGGAAGCCAGGCATGAGATACAGGTTGAAATGTATACCAAAAAGATACAGATAGAATCGCGTATTATAGCAGATATGGCCAATACCTCTATCATTCCTTCAGCACTCCGTTATCAAAATGTGCTTATTGAGAACGTTAAAGGCATAAAAGAAATATTCGCTTCGCGTAATGAGCTGGCTAATGTGGGCATTAAAGATAAAGGCTTATCTGATGCGTTCCAGGAAGGTAATGGCAGCGATAGCCTTGTAGATACTCAAATGGGTATGATAAAGGAAATAAGTGAAAGAGTGTCGATAATTAAGAATAACGTGGAATTAATGGTAGAAGAACGTAAAAAGGCTAACCAGATAGAGCACGCTACTGAAAAAGCCTTTGCTTATTGTGAGAAAGTAAAGCCTTATTTCGATGAAATACGTTATCATTCCGATAAGTTGGAGATTCTTATAGATGATAATATGTGGCCTTTCCCAAAATACAGGGAGTTGCTATTTGTAAAATAAATGAACCCAGACCATTTAACTTAAGAAATTGTTTATATCTTAGCACCCGAAAAAAAATAAATAGATTCTACCTATGAGAAGAAAATCAACTTTTTTCTATTGTTTGTGTTTTAGCTTCCTATTACTCTCAACCACAGCTTTTTCGCAAAAGAACGCGCTGAAAGATGCGGATCAGGATTTTAAGAACATGCGTTATTTTGACGCTATTGAGCTTTATAAGAAAGCCTACACCGACTTAGGTGATAAACAAGGTAATGGTGTTAAGACCCAAAAGGCTCATATTTTGTTCCAGATTGCTGAGTGCTACCGTATGATGGGTGATGCAAAACAAGAAGAACAATGGTATAAAAAAGCTATTAAGGCTAATTATCCTGATGATAATGATATTCTTTATTTGGCTGATGCTCAAAGACAACAAGGTAACTATGATGATGCATTAACTAACTATAAGGCTTATAAAGAAAAGGTTCCATCTAATAAAGCGGCTGACGCAGGTATTGAATCATGCCAGAAAGCTACTGCATGGAAAACAACCCCTACCCGTTACGAAGTAACTGATATGGCCCAGATCAACAGTAAGAACCGTGATTATTCACCTTGCTATGCCGACAGAAGGTATGATGAATTATATTTTGTATCTACCCGTCCGGGCGGAACAGGTGATAAAATTGATGGTAACATTGGTGAATCATTTGCTGATATTTTTGATACCAAAGCTGATAAGAATGGAAAATGGAGCGCTGCTGTTCCTCTTCCTGCTCCTATAAACACAGCAGATAACGAAGGCCCAATGTGCTTTTCGCACGATTTTAAAACTTTATACTTCACCCGTTGTGGCGTAACCAAGAACAAGGGCGTACACTGCCAGATATGGTATGCTGAAAGAAAAGGAAACACATGGGGCGACCCGGTTATGATTCCTTTCCAGAGCGATACTCTTACTTACGGATACCCTGCCCTTTCTGCCGATGACCAGGAATTATTCTTCTCTTCTGATATGCCGGGCGGACAAGGTAAAGAAGATATTTACGTAAGTCATTGGGATAAGAAAACCAAACAATGGTTAACACCTGTTAACCTTGGCCCCGATATCAATACCCCGGGCAATGATGTATTTCCTTTTATACATGCTGACGGAACACTTTATTTCTCTACCGATGGTTTACCGGGTATGGGTGGTTTAGATATTTTTAAAGCTACTAAAGTTCCAAACCAAACCGACAAATGGAACAAGCCGGAGAACATGCAATATCCGATAAACTCAGAAGCTGATGATTTCGGTATCATTTTTGAAGGCAGCAAAGAAAGAGGTTATTTTACATCGAACCGTGCAGGTGGTAAAGGAAGTGATGATATTTATTCATTCAACCTCCCTCCGCTTCTGTTTGCTTCGTCGGGTACTGTGCGCGATAAGAAGACCAATAAACCAATTGTTGGTGCAATTGTAAACATGGTTGGTTCTGATGGTTCTATTATAGCTGTTAAAACAGACACTGGTGGACATTACTTTATTGGAGCTAAGAGTGGAACTGAACGTTATATGAAACCGGGTAACTCATACATACTTTCTGCCGACGCAAGAGACCAGCTTTATTTAGCCAGTCCTGTTAAAGCTAACGTAAGTACTGTTGGTGTGCCTGATTCAAAAACATATGTTAACGACTTTGTGTTAGAGAAAGCAGATAAGCCTCTTCACTTCCCAAAAGTGGAGTATGCTTTAGACCAGGCAACTTTAACAGAAAACTCAAAGGATTCGCTTAACTATTTAGTAAAGCTTTTGAAAGACAACCCTACGATCAGGATACAGCTTGACGCACACACTGACCCTCGTGGTAGCCTGCAGCATAACTTGAAGCTTTCACAAGCTCGTGCACAGTCTTGCGTTGATTACCTGATCTCTCAAGGTATTGATTCAGCGCGTTTAGCTGCGAAAGGATGGGCTCAAAAGGTTCCGCTGCCGGGTTGCAGTGAAGCAGATATTGCAAAAATGAAAAACCAGGCAGATAAAGAACTTGCATGGCAAGCTGACCGTCGTACTGAGTTCAGGGTATTAAGCTTTAATTATGTACCTAAAGGCTATGTAATGAGCCATATGGATAGCTTGAAGATGGAAAGTCTTAAGAATGCTAAGATATCTGGCCAGGGTGCTGAACATAAAGATACAGCTTCAGGATCAGGAGACGATCAACAAGCTCCTCAACACGGACCAAATGAAAATACTCCAAACATGCCACACGGGCCAATGATGCCGCAAAGCAATGAAGGAGTTATTTACAAGAAGAACTAATAAGTAAATGATAATTCAAAGAATCCCGACTTTGGCAACAGAGTCGGGATTTTTATTTGAATAAAATACCACAGATTCGCAGATTATAAATAATGTGATTTATTGATTGACAACAACCCCAAACCCCTAAGGCGCTTTAATATACTCTCCGGTGCACAACCTTGTTCAAAGCCCCTTTAGGGGTTTGGGGTTGAGTACTGTTGAAAACAATCTGTGAATCTGTGGCGATGTTTAATTATTTTTGCAAAACTAAATGAGCGATAACACACTATATGGTAAGCGGGGGGTTTCATCTTCAAAAGAAGATGTACATAAAGCCATAGCCAAAATTGATAAGGGACTTTTCCCAAAAGCATTTTGCAAAGTTGTACCCGATTACCTGGCTAACGACCCAGACTATTGCGTTATAATGCATGCCGACGGAGCAGGCACAAAATCATCATTGGCATATTTATACTGGAAAGAAACCGGCGATATGTCGGTGTGGAAAGGTATTTCGCAAGATGCCATAGTTATGAATACGGATGATCTGTTATGTGCAGGTGCTACTGATAATTTGCTACTATCCTCAACTATTGGCAGAAATAAAAATTTAATTACCGGCGATGTTATTGCAGCACTTATAAATGGCACTGAAGATTTCCTGGCTATGTTGCGCAAATATAACGTCAATATAATTTCAACAGGTGGAGAAACTGCTGATGTGGGTGACCTTGTAAGGACATTAATAGTCGATTCAACTATTGTGTGCCGCATGAGACGCAGTAATGTGGTCTCTGCTGATAGAATACGCGATGGTGATATAATTGTTGGACTTGCTTCATTCGGGCAAGCGAGTTACGAAGAAGAATATAACAGCGGTATGGGCAGCAATGGCCTTACCTCTGCCCGTCACGATACGCTTGATCATTCGTATGCTGCTCAGTATAAGGAGTCGTACGATCCGGCAATACCGGGCTATTTAGTGTATTGTGGCAAAAAGAAACTGACAGAAAAAATTACAGTTGAGTGGCATGATAAAAAGTATAATACTGATATTGGAAAACTGTTACTATCCCCTACCCGTACGTATTTTCCGGTAATGCAGGAGATATTCAGAAGCTACCGCCCGCATGTGCATGCAGCTATTCACTGCTCTGGTGGCGGACAAACCAAAGTATTGCATTTTGTAAATGACCTGCATATTATAAAAGACAATCTGTTCGATACTCCTCCGGTATTTAATATTATACAGGAAAATGCCGGCACTAAGTGGGATGAAATGTATAAGGTGTTTAATATGGGCCACCGCATGGAGCTATATGTACCCGCTGAAGCAGCACAAAATATTATTGCTGTTGCAGCTAAGTATCATATCGATGCACAGGTTATTGGCCGTGTTGAAAAGCATAGCGGCAAAAAGCTTACCGTTTCAGGTAAGCATGGGGTGTTTGAATACGCTTGATTACAATAAATACTTTGGTTCGTATATATAACAGAGTGCTTGTTAGCATGTTCGTTCTATGTGGTAATGGTTTTTGCAATTGAGCCGCGAATTCTCTACATTTGTATTGTAAAATCCACTATTATGAAAAATCATTACTACTCACTGCTATTTGTGTTTTCAATATGTTTTGCAACTAATGCACAGCAGAATACAGGCAAAGCAAAATGGACTGCCAAAAATATATTCCAGCACGATGTGTTTATTGAAAACAAGGGGCAATTTGATAATGCTATAGCTTCTCAAGCAAAACAACCAGTTCTTTATTATTCCCATAAAGGAAGTGAGCAATTATATTTCTCGGCAAACGCAATTACTTTCAGATATGATAAACTTATAAAGGATAACAATGAATCAGCTGACAGGGATGCTGACGGAGAAAAATTCAAGACTATTCCCCAATACATGTCCATTACATGGGAAGGTGCTAATACAAGTACAGAAATAGAAGTTCAGGAGCCTGTAAATAATTACTTCACCTACCCAAACCCAAGTACTGCAACGGGAATGCCGTCAATACTGGCACATGCCTGGAAGAGGTTGATATACCACAACCTATATAACGGTATTGACATTGTTTACTATTTCCCTGAAAAAGGCGGAGTTGAATATGACGTTATTGTTCATCCGGGAGCTGATATATCGAAATTCAAGATGAAATATACTGGTGCACAGGTTAAAATAGTTGACGGGAATGTTATTATTTCCTCAGCATTAGGAAGTTTTATTGACCATGCACCTGTTGCAAGAGATGAGAACGATAACGATGTTCCTGCTTTATTTCAAGTAAACAACAATGTTGTTTTTTTTAAAGCCGGAGTATATAACAACAGCAAGCAACTTATAATTGACCCGTGGATAAGCTCTACTGCCTTTAGTGGAGCTAATAAAGCATATGATTTACAGTACGACGAACAGGGAAATGTGTATGTAACGGGTGGTGGAGATAATAGTGAATATCAATTGGAGAAATATAACTCAGTAGGAAGTCTTCAATGGTCGTATAACTTCAATTTTACGTATGCCTTTACCGGCAAGTTTTATTATGGTGCTTTTACTACGGATAAACGCAGTGGCAGTTCATACATTGCGGAAGGGATGGATTATAGTGGAAGCGGATGTGTAATAACCAAGGTTAGCACAATGGGTTCATTAATGACAACCGTTGCAAACACTAACATAGATGAAATATGGCGCATGGCTTTTGATTATTGCAATAACCAGGTAGTAATTGGTGCAGGAGACGGAGCATCGGCAGTATATCAAGCTGCTATTATGGATACTGCCTGTAAGAATATTACTCCTGTTAACATACTTGGTGCCGGAGCCGGAGTTACTCACCATGATATTACGATGATGGCATTGGATGGAGTTGGTAATTGTTATTTTGCGACATCTAAGGCTACCAGCGCAAGTTATCCGGGATACGACAATATATTATTACAAGTACCTGCTGTTACTTTATCCCCTACTGCATACCAGGTTTATGATAGATCTTCTTTTTATGAATTAGCTAATATTCCGTATTATCCTGTTTTAAGTGCAGCTCCTTATCTATATTCAGGTAATGGGTATAATGGTCTGGCAGCAGATTTTGCTATGGTAGTTACGTATGATGGTAATAAAATAAGAAAGTGGAAGCCGGCTACAGGAGGCATAATAGACAGTATTACGACCAGTTTAAACCAGCATTTGTGGGGCGGCATAGCGCTCGATTGCAATGAAAACATTTATGTAGGAGATAGTACAAACGTAAAAATATATGATTCCTCACTGGTTTTAAAAGGAACCTATGCATTAACAGATACCGTTTACGATATTAAAATAGATAATGCCAGAGGTACACTATATACATGCGGCAAGGATTTTGTAAGGGTATTAAGTATATCCGTTACTGGATGCAAAGACAGCACCTGTAATACATTAACTGGCATTTCTAATATTGTAACAGAATCTAGTTCAATTACTCTCTACCCTAACCCCAATAATGGAAAATTCACTATTCATTTTGATGATATTAGTCAATCAATGAATGATTGCCAGATCGGTATTTATAATGTACTCGGGCAGATGATATATTCACAAATACTCCAACATCTTAAAGGCAGCAATGAAATTGATTTGAGCACTCAGCCTAAGGGAATCTACCTGTATAGAGCTCAAAATCAGGCAGGTATACCAATCTATGCAGGTAAAGTTGTTATTCAGTAAATAAAAGATTAACTTTGTATACATACCTCACTACCATGAAAAAGTATACCCTCTCCTTTTTATTAGTTGCGTTTGCTTGTTTTATATCTTCTGCGCAACATGGCATTATTAAATCAAACTGGATCAATAAAAACATTTTTCAGCATGATGTTTTTATTGAAAATAATGGCCAATTTAATTCAGATTTGAAAGATGACCGGAAAATATTGTTCCAGGCTGTACTTGGAGATATAAAAGCATATTTTCTGCCTAATGGAGTGATTTATCAAAATGTAAAGTTTATCTCGAAAAATAACAGCACTGACCGGCCTGAAAGAAATGACCCTGATGCAGAACACGAAGTGCAAATAAGTAATATTGAAACCATGTGGGTGGGTTCAAATATAAACGCTACCATTGAAACAAATGAGGCTGAAACTTATTTTTATTCTTATGGTACTAAGGATAACCAAACGATAAAGGCAAAGCTTTACAAGGGAATAACATATAAAAATATCTACCCCGGAATTGATATTGAATACGTTTTTCCGGGCGAAGGTAAAAGTGGCTTGAAGTACACTATAATTGTTCACCCCGGCGCTGACCTATCTCTGGTGAAGCTGAAGTATAATGGTGCAGCCTCTTTAACTATGGATAAAAGTGGAAATATAGAAGTTCAAAATAATATTGAAACATTTATAGACCATGCGCCGGTGAGTGCTTATGCTGAAGGTGGCATTGCAGAAGTTGTTTATTCTGTGAATGGTGATGAAGAGTCTTTCCGGGTTAAAAACTACGATAAAAATAAAACTCTTGTAATCGATCCATGGACATACATGGGCAATTTTGGTTTTACCAATTTTGGTGATGCCTATGATGTTGATTATGATGATTTCGGGAACGTATATATAGGTGGTGATTTCAACCCTTATCAAATTGTTAAATTAAATTCCTCAGGAGCTATACAATGGCTACATGCATGTTTTACCTACGATAATAGTAATGGTGGTTATGATCAAACATTATGGGGCAGTTTCACAGTAGATAAAAAAACAGGCACTGTCTATGTAGGTGAGGGTTATAATACTACTGGTGCTTTAGTGGAAAAAATAAGCACTTTAAATGGCTCAATAATTGCAAAATATGGGGGTGCGACTGGTTTTATGGAAATGTGGAGAATGATATATAACCCATGTAGCGACAGGATTATAATTGGTGGTGGCGGAACGAATGCACCTAATTCTCAGGTTGCTATACTTGATACCTCTCTTGTCTCTTTAACTCCTCAAAACCCTTTGGGCACATCTTCCGCCGGCCATGATGCCGTTCTTATGGCATTGGACCCTGATGGTAGCAATTGTTATATTGAGTTAGCGCAATCTACCTTCGATAATACTTATTCTAATTACTTTATGTCGTTACCTGTTCCTGCACTTACCCCAAGTAATTATTTGGCGTCAACAGGTTATACTTTTCAGGAAACCAATTCAGTTAAGTATGTTGGCCCCGGAGTTGATTGTTGTGGTTATGGAGTAAATACAACCAATGCAATGAATGGCATGGCTGTTCATCGTAGTAAACTTTATATGTACGATGGGGCCTACCTTTCACAATGGAATAAAAATACTGGTGCTAAAATAGGTGGATTTATTACAATTGGTGGCGGCCGTAAGGAATTTAATCAGGGCGGATTGGCTGTTGATGCTTGTGGTAATGTTTATGTTGGTGATAGTACAAGTGTAGATATTTATGATTCTACACTTGCATTAAAATCTTCTATACCGGTTACTAGTATGGTGCATGATATTAAAATATCAAATACTGGCGTTTTATATGTTTGTGGAAATGGCTTTGCCAGTGCCTACACTGTACCAGTATCTGGCTGTGTTGATAGTGCTTGTGGAATGGTAACAGGCATAAATACAATTTCGAATGAAAATGAGGTAAACCTTTATCCTAACCCCAATAATGGGAAATTTACTATTCATTTTGATTATAATAGTCAATTAATAAATAATTGCCAGATCGGTATTTACAATGTACTCGGGCAAAAAATATATTCACAAGCATTACAACATGCTCAGGGCGATAATCAAATTGATTTGAGCACTCAGCCTAAGGGAATCTACCTGTATCGGATATTGTCAGAAAAAGGCACATCAATTTCTACCGGAAAGCTTATAATTCAGTAGGCTAAAGGTCTCAGGTTCATTTTCAGGGAATTCCCCTAAAAATGCTTATCTTTGCAGGAATTTTGATAGAAATACGATGCTCGAGAAGTTAGAAGATATAGTAAACCGTTATAAGCAGTTAGAAGAACAACTATCTGCCCCTGAGACCTTTGGGGATATTAAGCTATTTGCCAAACTGAACAAAGAATATAAAAGCCTGACCAAGATATGCGAAGCAATTGGCCAGTACAGGAATGTTATGGGCAATATACAATCGGCTAAGGATATCCTTTTTAAGGAGAAGGATGATGAGATGAAGGAAATGGCACGGGCTGAGTTGGAAGAACTTACTCTGCAACAGACCAAAATGGAAGAGGAATTAAAGATAATGCTGACTCCTAAAGATCCAGAAGATGCAAAAGATTGTATAATTGAGATACGTGCAGGCACAGGTGGTGATGAGGCTTCGTTATTTGCAGGTGATCTTTTCCGTATGTATGCCCACTATTGCGAAACCCGTAAGTGGAAGCTCGAAATGGTAGGCTTTTCAGAAGGAACATCGGGCGGTTACAAGGAAATAATATTTGAAGTAAAAGGCGATGGTGTATATGGTGTAATGAAATATGAAGCCGGTGTACATCGTGTACAGCGCGTTCCTAATACCGAAACACAGGGCCGTGTACATACTTCGGCCGCTACGGTAATTGTTATGCCTGAGGCCGATGAACTGGATATTGAAGTAAAGGAATCGGATATACGCAAGGATACATTTTGTGCTGGTGGCCACGGCGGACAATCTGTAAACACCACCTACTCTGCTGTACG
>Ga0210396_10001006_pt1 | contig 32118 bp, 27 predicted proteins | sample IncBWH17OmetaG_FD_155466 | JGI IMG/M metagenome (GOLD analysis project Ga0210396, IMG submission 155466) | Forest soil microbial communities from Barre Woods Harvard Forest LTER site, Petersham, Massachusetts, United States - Inc-BW-H-17-O ...
AGGCGGTGGAAGCATCCCGGGCGGGCCTTCGAATTCCAGCGTGACCAATGCCCTGCCCTCGGTGAACAGCAATATGGTCACCCCCTTGGAGCCGTCGGGTGAGTTGCCCGACAGCGTCGTTCCGCCAGCGCCGACGTTGGACGAATCGGTTTGCGGGTCTTTGATGGTGTTACCCTGTCCCGCCTTTGCGGAGTTCAGTGCGTTGGTAGCAGCTGCAGGATCCGCGAGGACTTGGATGGTGTCGCGAATGACGTGGCTACCGTCTTGGGTGCTGAACGTCGTCGCGACGCCCGGTTGGCCATTCGGGTTGTTTGTGGGCGGGCTGGCGTTGAACGGTTCCGGCGCATTGATCTCCGTTGCCTGGATCAACAGCCGGGCGTAGTCGGACGGCTGTGCCGGCGCCGAAGAAGTCGGCGCTGAGCTGCGGGAACTTGTCGCCGAGGTGGCTGACCCCGAGGTCGACGTTGAAGACGTGGTTTTGCTGCCGCAGCCGGCCACCGAGACAGCCAGCATCGCCACGGCCGCCAGCCCGGAGACCATCGTTTGAGAAATCCTCATCGCATCCATGCTCCTTGCGGTGACGCTCGGTCGACCCGGGAAGTGACCCGGGCCGAAACTTCTTGACCCTGAACCGCACAGTACATCGCTTGCCGGATGCAACGGTCGGTTGGTTACCGGGTAGACAGCAACATGACCCGGCCGTTGAACGAAGGCGCGGCGAACGAGGAATCCGAGCACGCCCTTAATTTCGGAATGGCGCTAGGCTTTTGTTGGCGCACAACATAACTCGGTAACCGCGGCGATCGACGCGCTCGAGATCGATTATCGGCCCAACGATTTCGCTCGAAATCGCACGCCACGACATGCCGCCGAGAACGCTGAAGACGTTTACCGTATCTGGTTTTCAAGTCCTCCCGCCAGGAACCACGGCTATCGGATGGATGAGGTCGATGCCTTCCTGGACGTTGTCGCGGCGCGTTTGAAGATGCGTAACACCTGACTCCTGATGAGGTTCGCGCAATCGCTTTTTGACGGGCTCCCGTCGGCCAGGGATATGACACACACGAGGTTGATAGCTTCGTCGACGAGGTGGAGGCGACCCGAAATCGGCGGACAACACCGCGGCGGCGGCGAATAGCCGTGCCGGACACGCCGCGCGCCGACAATCGACCGCTGCATCTGCGCCGCGGGAATAGGAATCGGGCTGCGGTCGTCTCTCTAGCCGCTTCCGTACTCGGCTTTTAGCTTGGTCGGCGCGCTTTGCGGCATCGTTAGTGGCGTCATCGCACTACTTCAAATCAGGCATACTCATCAGGGTGGTCGCGCATTAGCTGTCGCCGGCCTGGTGATTCCGGAGGCCTGGGTGGTGGTCATCGTGACTTGGCTCGTGGAATGAGCCAGAACCTCCTGGCAGGACGCGGTGCGGTGGTGACCGGGGGCAGCCGTGGCATCGGGCGCGCAGTCGCTGACCTGCTCTGTAGCTTGGGCGCCGCCGTGGTGGTCAACGGGCGCGACCCCCGTGTGGTGGAGGAGGCCGTCGCTGCGATCGCAGCGTCGGGAGGCCAAGCCACAGCGGTGGTCGGGGCTGCGGACGATGAGCGTGTCGCCGCGGCGCTTGTCGAAGAGTGCGTGAGCATGTTCGGACGGTTGGACGTCCTAATCAATTGCGCCGGGATCGCCGAACCCCCCCGCGCCTCGATCCTTGATATCGCGCCGGCACAATTCGACCGACTGATAAGTGCCCACCTCGGCACGGCGTTTCACACCTGCCGGGTCGCGGCGCCCGTCATGGCAGCCCAGGGGTCCGGGTCCATCATCAACACCAGCTCCATGGCGTTCCTCGGCGACTACGGCGGCACCGGTTACCCCGCGGGCAAAGGCGCCGTCAACGCGCTGACGATGGCGATGGCCGCGGAGCTGAAGGCCCATGGCGTGCGCGCCAACGTGGTGTGTCCCGGGGCGAAGACGCGGCTGTCCACCGGCGCCGACTACGAAGAGCACATCGAGGATCTGTACCACCGCGGGATAATTGATGAGACGACCATGCGGATCGCGTTGGACGCCCCTCCGGCCTCGTTTGCTGCCCCGATCTACGCGTATCTTGCCAGCGACTTGGCACGTGATGTGACAGGCCAGATCTTCGCTGCTGCAGGCGGATTCGTCGGCAGCTTCGATCGGCCAACGCCGCGCGTGCTGGCGTACCGCGATCACCGCGACGCCGAACCGTGGTCGGTTGCCGACCTGCACGCGATGATCAACCCGAGCTAACCGACGAGCGCCAAGACCATCAGCAGGACGGCGCCCATCGAGCTGCGTTCTTCCCTGAACCGATTTGCGGCCGATAACGTATCCAGGAGAGTGACGAGCCGACGCGAGGCATCCGGCCGCCCACCGATCGAATCGCTCTGGGTCGGAGGGCGGATGGATGGTCGTGATCGCGGTGGCGCGAACAGTCATGACAGTTCTCTATCACCCCTCTTGAACTGCCCCTTTGTAGTGATGGATTCAAGAGTGGGGACGAAACAACCGGGAAGCTGAGTGCGAGATATGGCCGGCTACGAAGATTCCGAGAAGCTGCTGCCAGTAGTGGAAGCGCCGTCAATGCGGCCGCTTCGGATCCTTGTTGTCGGCGCCGGCGTGAGCGGCATTTCCGTTGCCCGGGGATTGCTGCGTGACGGACATGACGTCACCGTCTTCGACCAGCGGTCGAATGTACAGGCCGGCGGCGGCGCCGTGACCACCTGGTCCAATGGCGAGACGGTTCTGCGGCAGTTGGGCGTCGATATGAGCGCCGCCGGTCAGCTGCTGTCCGGCGTGCGGGTGATGACCTCTACCGGTCGCCCGCTCGCCACATTGGACGTGACCGCGATGGTGGACCGGCTCGGCGCACCTGTCCGCATGGTTCCGCGGCGTGATCTGCTGGAAAGGCTGCTGGAAGGCTTTCCGACTGATCGCATCCGATGCAACGCCCGCGCGGTCGGTGTCGTCACCAGGCCCAATGGTGTGCGGGTCGAGTTCGAAGACGGCAGCTCGGCCGAAGGAGATGTGCTGATCGGTGCGGATGGCCTGCATTCGGTGGTCCGGGATGTCGTCGGCGGGCAAGACGCCGAGCCGACCGGCTGGTGCAGCTGGCAGGGACTGGTCACGCTTCCGGACTTCGCCAACGATCACGTCGCAATGATCATCATCGGCGAACACGGGAATACCGGTTTGTGGCCGGCTGGTGGCTCCGATCTGCAGTGGTGGTTCGACTTGCCATGGTCTTACGACTTCGTCCGACCGCAACGCCCGATCGAGGTCATTCGGTCAAATTTCACCGGATGGTCCGACTCGGTCGATCGGGTACTGGCGACGCTGACCGACGATGATCTGGCCAGTTCGCCGTTCCCGCATTTTCGGCATCCAATTCCCCGGCCGGGCAAGGGAGCGGTGACACTGCTTGGCGACGCCGCACACACGATGCCGCCCACCCTTGCGCAAGGAACCAATCAGGCGCTGCTCGACACGATGGTGCTGTGTAAGGCGCTGTCCGACCTGCGAAAAAGACGGAACGGCGGCTCGGGTGATGTTTCGAGGGCGCTGCGGTGGTACGAGAACACCAGACGCCGGAAGGTCAGGGCGGTGTCCCGGGTGGCGTCGCTGCAGGTGGCCCACGGTGAGGCCGTGCTGAGGCCTGCGACGTATGTCTCGGACCGGTTCCAGACCTGGGCACTCACCATGTTTCTACGCTCGACGAGTCACCACCGGATGGCCGCGGAGATCAGCCGGGACCTCGCGGTCGCGACGAGGGCACCGTCGTGTCCGTCCTGAGTTCGGTGATGGTCGACTCGGACGATCCCATACGCGTACGAAGCGATTTCGACGCTCCCTCACGCTGGCTTTGGCTCGTCAAGTGGTGTGTGCTGGCCGTCCCGCACTATCCGATATTGATATCTCTGTACTTGGTTTATCCGCTGACGACGATCGTTGCCGGCGTCGCGATCCTGTTCACCGGACGCTATCCGCGCCCCATCTTCGACTTCAACGTCGGCGTGCTGCGCTGGTCGTGGCGACTCATGAACTACCGATTCCCGATGAATAGCACCGACAGGTACCCGCCATTCACCCTCGCGGCTCGACCGGACTACCCGGGCGATCTCGAGGTCGACTATCCAGAACGCCTCTCGAACTGGGCCGTGCTGGTGAAGTGGTGGCTGCTGGGATTGCCCCAGATACTCCTGTGCTGGGCGATGGAGCCGCTGTTGCAGGTGCTCACAGTTATCGCCGCGGTGGCGCTGTTGTCCACCGGGACGATCCCGCGGGGCATGTACGACCTCCTCATGGGCATCGTGCGATGGCGCTATCGGGTGGCGGTGTATGTATCTTTGATGCGTGACGAATACCCGCCGTTCCGATTGGACCTAGGTAGCAGATAACGCGCAGTAATCCGTTATTCCCCTTCGTATACCGATTTGGTCAGCCGATCTTCGACCGGCTTTTCTACAACCGGTACCGTCGAGCGGCGCTCGCGCACGCGACCGGCCGGCTGCTGATGGTCGGTCTCGGGCCGGGGACCGACTTGAAGTTCGTACCGCCAGCTGTGACCACGGTCGCCGCCGTGGAGCCGGTGGCAGCGTTCCGGCGAAACGCGGCGCGTCTTGCCCTCCGCCACGGCGTCGCAGCCGACATCGTGGATGGGACGGGTGAGTCGATTCCGTTCCCGGACGACAGTTTCGACTCGGTGCACATCGGTCTGGTGCTGTGCTCGGTCGACGATGTAGCCGCGACACTGAGCGAGATCCGGCGTGTGCTGGCACCGGGAGGCAGGCTGGTCGTCCTCGAGCATGTCCGCGGAGAGGGCGCGACGGGCCGGTTCCAGGACTTGGTCGCTAAGCCATGGTCCTGGTTGGCTGCCGGTTGCGAGCCGAACCGCCGAACCATCGAGTCCATTGCGGCGGCCGGCTTCGATACCACGGGACTGCGCAGCATTCCGCGGACCCCGGTGCCGTTTCCGTGTAAACCCCATCTGCAGGGATTCGCCACCGTAGTCAAAAGCAACGCCTGAAATCCGTGAATATTCTGCGTGTGCATTGAACCGCGGCGCCGTGACGAACGTCACTGGAGTGGCCCATGTTTGTCACGCCGGTCAAGAAGGGATGTGCCATGAATTTTTCGGTGTTGCCGCCCGAGGTCAATTCGGCGCGGATGTATGTCGGTGCGGGGTCCGGCCCCATGCTGGCGGCCGCGGCTGCCTGGGACGGGTTGGCCGGCGAATTGGGCTCGGCAGCGGCCTCGTTCGGGTCGGTGACCTCGGGACTGGCAGGGGAGTCATGGCAGGGCGCGGCGTCGGCGGCGATGACGGCCGTGGCCGCACGCTACGTGGGGTTCTTGAACGCGGCGGCGACCCAAGCCGGTGGCGCAGCCGCCCAGACCAAGGCGGCGGCCGCCGCGTTCGAGGGGGCGCGGGCGGCCACGGTGCATCCGGCGATGGTGGCGGCCAACCGCACCAACCTTGTGTCGCTGGTGACCTCGAACCTGTTCGGGCAAAATGCGCCCGCGATCGCGGCGACCGAGGCCAACTATGAGCAGATGTGGGCCCAGGACGTGGAAGCGATGGCGGGCTATCACGCCGGGGCCTCGGCGGCCGCCGCGCAGCTGTCGCCGCCGCTGCAGGCATTGCACGGTCTGGCTACCCGGCTCGCCGGAGTTCTGGGTCTCAATCCGGTCGTCAGCCCCGTGCCCGGGAATCCGGACTTGATGAGCCAAACCCTCAATGTCGGACCCCTGTCGATCACGTCTTTCGCCGACACTGGCAACAACTTCGATGCCGCCATTTTCTCGACCCCGCTCTTCACGGGCACCTTTACTTCCGGGGCCGAGCCGGCATTGGGTTTGGGAGAAACCGGCCAGACACTGATCGCTTTTCAAAGTCCGGTCGTCCCGGCCCTGAACAGTGAGATCGCCCTGCCCTTCACCGACCCCTTGTCCCCGCTGTTCGCCGCGCTCCTCCCACTGAACTTCTGACGCCGGCGAAGGTCCTACTCGACGCTGACAGCCTCGATGATGTTCAGTCGCGCCGCGCGTCGCGCCGGTGGCACCGATCCAAGCAGGCTGATCGCCACCGCGCCGATGGTGAAGACCAGCGCCATTGGGCTTGGCCGGAAGCTGACCTGGAAATTCATCATGTCTCCGCTGACAAGACTGAAGAGCCACTGATCCGTCAGGCCGAACACCAGTCCCAACACACCGCCGACGACGCCGATGCCTGCCGCCTCGGCCAGCACCATCTGCAATGCGAACCGACGGGTGGATCCCATGGCCCGGAGCACGCCAAGCTCGCGGCGTCGTTCGAGTACGGAGAGCGTCAACGTGTTGAGAAGTGCGACTGCGGCCACGAATACGACGATGATCCATACGGCATTCGCGATGAACATGCTCTGATGCATTGGCGCCTCGAGGCCTGCCAGCTCGGCGCGACCGTCGTACACATAGTTGGGCGCGGGCACCACACCGCGGATTTCGGTCAACAGGCGGCGTGCATCCACTCCAGGGGCCGCAGCGATCTGCAGAGTGGTCGTCACCGGGCGGTCAAACCACGTGCGCATCTGATCGAGGCCCATTCCGACGGTGCCGATGACCGTCGAGAAATACGGCACCACGGCCAGCACAGTTGTCTGCTGTACTCCATGCGGCGTTTGCATCCGCAGTTGGTCTCCGGCCCGGACGTGGAAAATCTTGCCCAGATTCTGCGAAAGCACCACGCCCCGACCGGCAAGCACCTCGCCGCGTGTCTGTTGGTCGAGCGCGTGATACAGCGGATCGGCGGTTCCGGGGGAAAATCCGTCGAGCATCACACGCGTGCCGCCGACGACGGCGAACCCGAATGCGCCTTCGGTGACATGTGCTACGCCCGGCACCGCGGCCACTTTTTCGGAAAGGCCGTGCGGCAGCGCGTCGGTGGGATAGCTGTCGGGAGGATTTGCGCTCACCCACACATCCACGTCCGCGGCCGATGAGAGGATGCCGCGGGCCGACCGGATCATGTCGGTGTTCGTACCGGTGATCACGATGGTGGTGAGAACGGCGATGAGCACTGTCATCGCCGTCGCCCACACGCGTCGGGGCGCACGCTCGATGGTCGCCGCCGCGAGCGCACCGACCGAACCGAATACCCGGGCGGTCGCCGCGGTGGCGTTGACTATGGGCGCCGTGAGCGCGAAGCCCAGTGCGATCTCCGCACAGAACACGGCGTTCATCGCGGCAAAGGCCAAGCCGCCACGTTGGTTCAAAACGACCAGGATGGACGCTGCGAGCACCGCGACGGCCCCAATGCCGCATACGATCCGAAGCCATCGCGGCACACGGTCTGCGGCGGATACCCCAACAGGTGCCAAGGCCTCGATCGGCGAAACCTTATAGACCTGCCGGGCAGCCATCGCCGACGCCACCACACTGGTGAGCGCGGTGACCATGACGGCGGCCGGTATCGCATAACTGGGCAGCCAGTACTCAATGCGCGCTTCGACCCCTTGCGTAATCGCCGGTGGCAATCGCCCAATCGCCAGGCGCCCCATCAGTATTCCAAGACCCGACCCGACGGCTCCGCCGATCACTCCGAGAATCGCGGCCTCGGCCAGCATGTCGCGAACGATTGTGGTGCGCCGGCCGCCGATCGCGCGCAGCATCGAGATGACCGGCCTGCGTTGGGTGATCGCCATGGTCACCGTGGTGTAGACCAGGAAGGCGCCGACCACCAAAGCAACCCCCACGCCCATCAGGGCCATGTAGTTCATCATCTTGACGCCGTCACCGGCCCGCGCGGCTCGCATACTCGGGTCCGCGACGATGGCCCGGCCGTTCACCGCGGCGGTGACCGCGGAGCGAACCTGGGCAAGGTCAGCGCCAGGTTTGGTGGTGATCAGAATCGAGTCGAGCTGGCCCTGTCGTGCCGCAACGTTCTGCGCCAAAGCCAGTGGGGCAAGGACATAGTGTCCGCCGTTTAGATCCGCAAGCTGCTTGCCGCCGAGGACATCAGTGACTGTGACCGTCGCCGAGCCAAGCTGAAACGTATCGCCTTTCCGGCGACCGATACCTGGCCCGACACGGACACCGTTAGGTACCGAGGAAGGCGCCGCCAGCTGCTGTTGCCCGACAGCATCCTTCAGGGCGCCACCCAGCGCGGCGATATTCGCGTCTGCACCGAACAGCAGAATCGGACCCGACGCGGTGGACAAGGACGTTCGTATCATCGGTACCGCCGCCGCGACGCCGGGAACGGCGGCTACGTCGGCCGTTATCGTGTCGGGAAATCCCGCGTCGGTGATTCCCGACACCTCCAGCGCGGCCACGCCGGCAATCCCGTCGGTCAGCCGGTTGACCGATCCGGTGATCGACCCGAAGATGCCGAGTATCGCAACCAGATACATCGCCGAAACCGCCATCACGGCGATCGAGGCGAGTGTGCGTCGACGATGCACAGCGAGTTCGCGCAAGCTGAACACACGTAGCCGGCTTGCCGCGGCAACGAATGCCGGGCCCGCTCTCATCGCGAAAGCACCGACGGCTCGTCGGAGCCGACGCGACCGTCCTGCAGGGTGATCACTCGATCGGTCTCTGCGGCCGCATCGGCGTTGTGAGTGACCATGACCACCAGGCGGCCGCGGCCGGCTTCGTGGGCTACCTCGGCAAGCAGCGTCAGGATCGATGCGCCCGTTGTCGAGTCGAGGTTCCCGGTCGGTTCGTCGGCCAGGATCAGCGGTGGGTCCATCATCAGTGCGCGGGCCACGGCGACCCGCTGCATTTGCCCGCCGGACAGCTCCGCTGGACGGTGCTCGGTGCGGTTACCGAGTCCGACCCGGTCGAGCAGCCGAATCGCATCGCCTTTGGCCTTGCCCAGTCGGATACCGTCGAGCAGTTTCGGGATCGCCACGTTCTCCCACGCCGACAGGGTCGGCAGCAAATTGAAGAACTGGAAGATGAACCCGACGTGACGATGGCGGAACTGTGACTGCTGGTCGTCGCTGAGGCGGCCGATCTCCTGGCCGTCGAATGTGATCGACCCGGAATCGGGGGAGTCCAGCGCGCCCAGCAAATGCAGCAATGTGCTCTTGCCCGCGCCCGACGGCCCGACCATCGATATGAACTGCCCACCCTCCAGCTCCAGGTTGATCCCGTCGAGTGCACGTACGGTTTGACCGCCGACTCGGTATTCGCGTACCACGTCGCAGAGTTCGACGGTCAGCAGTTTGTGCTTGGGTCTATCGAGGGTGTCGATTCGTCCGAACATGATCCTCCCGGCGCCGCCGATATGAGATAAACGAGGCCGACCCCGGATCGGTTCGATATTGCGAGGTCGGCTGCCGGAAATGGGCGGCGGCGGCGCGAATGTTTAAGTCAACCGCTTAGATGGCTCAGCCAGAACGGGTGGACGCGGGGCCCGCAAGTGTGTCGTCGCTCAAGAACATGCGGATCAGCTCGGCGCGCGATGACAGACCGAGCTTCATGAAGATCTTGCGCAAGTGGTAATCGACGGTCCGGGGACTAAGGAACATCAAGGTGGCAATGCCGCGGTTGGTTTCTCCATCCGCGACGAATCGGGCGATCTGCAGCTCCTGAGGTGTGAGCTGGTCCGTCGTGCTGACGTCTCGCTTGCGCGCCCTCTCGCCGGTGGCCAGTAATTCTTTGCCGGCTTGCTCGGCCCACGGCTTAGCGCCGAGCCGTTCAAACGTCTCATGTGCGGAGCGCAGGTATTTGCGCGCGTCCGCCCGCCGGCGGCGCCGTCGCAGATTTTCGCCGTACAACAGTTGGGTGCGAGCCGTGTCGAACGGTCGCCCGGCGGGGGCGTGCAGGCGCAAGGCCTCAGCGAAGTGCCGGTCCTGGTCGTCGTCGGTTGCAAGCAAGCCCTCGCACCGTGCCGCTTGCGCTTTTGCCCAAGGCGCGCCGGTGTCGGCCGCCCATACTTGCAGCTTGCTCAGGCCGGCGGCCGCCGCCGCTGGTTGCTGCGTGCGCGCGGCCGCCTCGACGAGGTCTGCGGTCGCCATCAACATCACGATCTGGTTGCCCTCGCCCGGGCCGGCGGCGGCCAGGGCCTCCAGCCGGTCGAAAGCCTCACCCGGGCGTCCTGCGCCGAGATCCAACACGGCGAGTGCCCACGAAGCGATTGCCGCGTGCGGTCCAAGGCGCTGACCTATCGCCTGCGTGAGCGCTACCCCGGCCCGTTCGCGGCATTCCTGCGCCCGGCCCTGCACGGCCGCAATCAAAGCCAGAACGCCGCGCAGGTGCGCGGCGGGGTTGTGCTGTCCGGTCTCCTCGGCAAGCCGCAGACCCTCGGTCGCGTCCGCCAGCGCGGCGGGGTAGCGGCTCGTCAACGCTTCCACCATGGCCAGCGGGGCCAGCAGGAGGGGCAGCTTTGCCGCCTCGGCGGCGGCGCGGATCAGCGCGACCGCGGTGCTGAACAGGTCGATGGCGCGGGAGTCGTCGCCGAGGAACATCGCGCCTGCGGCCGCGCCCATAAGCGCCCGTGGCTCCTTACTCGCCCCGGCCAGGTCGGCAGCTTCACGCAACCTGGCCGCGGTTGCGGTGGTGTCGCCGCGGAGCAATCCGGAAAGACCCATCATCACTTGCGCGCCAATGGCGCCGGTGTCTTCATCTGCGGGCAGCGCCGCGAGTCGCCGGCTCACCTCACTGAGACGTGCCAAATCGCCGATCGCCCAGGCGAGCTGGCCTGCCTCGCCGAGCATTCGCGACGCGCGCATGGGGTCGAGCGCCGTGACGAGCTCAGCGCCGCTGACGAGGATGGCGTATGCGGTCGAAGGAGCTCCGCAGTTGCCTTCGATCGACCCACGCAGGTGGGCGATGCGGGCCTGCAACGTCGCGGCGCCGGCCAGGTGGGCGGCGTGATCGAGCAATGCCTGTGCACGATCGGGCTGCCCCGCCAGCCACGCGGCATCGGCGGCATCGGCCAACCGGGACGCGTGTAGCTCGGGTGCCGCAGTGAGCGCTGCCGCCCGATCGAATGCGGCTGCGGCCGCAGCGTGCCCTCCGCGTGCGCGGGCTCGTTCGGCGGCGCCGTGCAGTGCATCGGCCACGTCGGCGTTCGGACCCGCCGCGGCGTTAGCGAGGTGCCATGCCCTGCGGTCGGCGTCGGTGTCAGGGTCGAGGACCGCTGCCAGCGCTTGCTCAACTTCCTGCCGCCGCCGAGACGTCGCGCCGCGGTAAATTGCCGAGCGCACCAGAGGGTGAACGAAGGACGCGACCGCGGAATCAACGCGCAAAAGGCCGGACGTCTCGGCGTCGTCGAGGGCGGCCGCCTCCACGCCGAGCGCACGGGCGGCGCGCAACACTCCGTCGAGTTGGCCGGTGTCATGCGCTGCGGCCACGAGCAGCACCGTCTGGGTGTCGGGCGGTAATTCGGCGGCCCGATCGAGATACAGACGCTCGAGATCGGTACTGACCGGCAACTGTTCCGGCAGGGCAGCCCGCCCGGTCAACTGATCCGCCGAGAGCGATCGTGCCAATTCAGCCAACGCCAAGGGATTACCCAGGGTGTCGGCCACCAGGCGCTCGCAAACCGTGGCCGCGACCGGCACGCCCGCTCGTTCGGTCAGCACCGTGCTGGCCGAACCCCGGTCGAGCCCGCTCAGTCTCAACTCCGGCAAGCCTTGTGCCACAAAAGGTTTCGCCGGGTCATCCCGGGCGGCAAACAAGACAATGATGCCTTCGGCGTGAACGCGCCGGGCAGTGAACGTCAATGCGTCGGCCGAGGGGCCGTCCAGCCACTGCGCGTTGTCGACAAGGCACAACAGCGGAGCGGCTTCCGCGGTCTCGGCCAGGATGCTCAGCACGGCCAACGAGATCAGGAACCGGTCTTCGGCTGCCCCCGGGCCCACGCCGAATGCGCTGAGTAACGCCGTCTTTTGCCGTTCCGGGATCGAGTCGCTGTGATCCCGGACCGGCAGCAGCAGGTTATGCACGGCGGCAAAGGGCAGCTGCGATTCGGTCTCGACCCCGGCGGTGCGCAGAATTTGCAGGTCGCTGGCCTGCTCGGCCGCATAGTCGAGCAGCGCTGACTTGCCGATTCCGGGTTCGCCGCGCACGACCAGCGCTTGGCTGCGCCGCTCGCGCGCGGCCGCCAGCAGCTCGTCGACCTGCGCGCATTCCTGCTCACGGCCGTGCAGCACAACACTGATCGTAGGTCGGCTACCGGTGGCAAGACTGGCGACTTTACCGATTCGACGCAGCGCCGGCCGCGCCACGCTGGGAGTACCACGAGCAAAGGAGGCAGTCATGCGCAGCACTCGTAACATCGATGTCGCAGTGATCGGTGCCGGGCCTACCGGTCTGATGCTGGCGTGCGAGCTGGCCATGCGGGGGGTTCGCGTTGAGCTGATTGAACGGCGTAGCGATGCTCCAAATATCACCCGCGCATTCGGGGTGCATGCGCGCACGCTCGAACTGCTCGATTGCCGCGGGCTTGCCGATGACGTTCTTGCACGCGGCATCCCGGTTCCTGCGGTTGCGCCCACGCCTGGGGCGACGCTGTCCCTCGCGGACACGCTGCAGACGCGCTACCCGATGGTCCTCATCGTTCCGCAAAGCGGTACCGAACATGTGCTGGCTGCCCGGGCAGCTCAGTTGGGCGTGGAGGTTGTCCGCGGTGCCGAGGTGATCCGCCTGCAGCAGGACGGCGACGGGGTCACGATCGGACTGGCAAACAATGACATCTTGCGGGCGCGTTATGCGGTGGGATGCGACGGTGCGCATAGCGCGGTGCGCGGGTTGCTTGGCGTTGACTTCGTCGGCAAGCAGTACCAGACGCATATCCTGCTGGCCGATGTGCGGCTGACCCAGCCGCCGGACGACCCCGCGTTCGCCCGGACGAGCAGCCAGGGTGTGGTGCTCGTCATCCCGTTCGGAGACGGCTGGTTCCGCGCGATCGCCTGGGACCGGTTGCGTGATCAAGCACCGCTCACCGAACCGGTCAGCATGGCCGAGATGCGCGACGCCTTCGCTCGGATTGCCGGTGACGACTTCGGCATGAGTGACATGCGTTGGAGCTCAAGGTTTCTCAGCGAGCGTCGGCAGGCCCGGCATTACCGGGTAGGCCGGGTGTTTCTCGCCGGTGATGCGGCCCACGTCCATTCCCCGATCGGTGGCCAGGGCATGAACACCGGTATCGGCGACGCAATGAACCTCGGCTGGAAACTGGCCGCGGCGGTGCACGGATCAGGTGCGGAATGGCTGCTGGACAGCTATGAGGCCGAGCGGCATCCCGTCGGGGCGGACGTGCTCGCCCTGACAGACGCGCTCAACCAGCTTGTGTTGGGTCGGTCTGCGATACGCCGGGCGCTGCGGCGCCTCGTCATCGCTTCGATCCTGCGCTTTCCGATCAGCCGGCGGCTGGCGGCCGAGCGTCTCAGCGGCATCAGCATCGCCTATCCGCGGGGTTCGCGCGAGGACGACCGGATGGTGGGGCGCCGGATGCCCGACATCGAATGTGAAGGCGCGAGGTTCTATGAGGTAATGCGAAGTGGGCGATTCGTCCTGGTCACCGCCGCGGGTACAGACGCCATTGCGGTCGACTGGCCCGGCGTTGATCACGTTGTCCACACTGACCGGACATTGCCCGCGGCGATACTGGTGCGTCCCGACGGCTATATCGCATGGGCCACGCGCCGGCCACCGGTGGCCGCGCAACTGTCGGCGGTCCTGTCTCGCTGGTGCGGCCAACGGGCCAAGGAACAGTGCGCCATCAGGTGAGCCATTTCGGTTGTGACACAGGGAACTTCACCGATGCGGTGAGCTCTCACTGGGACAGCGTGATCGCCTGCTCCGGGCAGTTCTGCTCGCCGGCAACGGCATGCTGCTCGAGTTCACCGGAGACTTCCCGGAGGAGCACTATCGAGTGTCCAACCTCGTCGGCGTCGAAGATGTCGGGCGCCAACGTGTAACAGCGCCCGTGCCCGGTGCAGCGGTCAGCGTCGACGGAGACGCGGGTCACAGTGTGGGCACCGGGAAAATCAGCGGCAGCGATTCCACCGATCGCAGCGCGGCCGTGTAAGTCAGCTGGGTGCCGGGCTTGATCTCGTAATCCGGGATGCGCCGGTGGAATTCGCGCAACGCCACCCGCAGCTCCATGCGGGCCAGGTGGGACCCAAGGCAGCGGTGCGGACCTCCGCCAAACGCGCGGTGCCGGTTCGGGTTGCGGCTGAAGTCCACGACGTCCGGATCGGGGAACTCCGCGGGATCGGTGTTGGCCGCCCCAAGCAACGGGCTGACCCGTTCGCCCTTGCTGACGGGGCATCCGCCCACCTCGACGTCTTGCATGGCGACCCGAGCGACGCCGGGCACCGGGGTCTCCCAGCGCAACAGCTCCTCGATGGCAGTCGGGAGAATGTCGGGCTGCTCGATGAGCTGGTGACGATGGTCGGGGTGTCGTGCCAGGTACACGAAGAAGCAGTCGAGCGAGTCCGTCACCGTGTCCAGGCCCGCGATCAGGAACAGGAAGCAGATGTCGAGCAGCTCCTCGCGCGTTAGCGGTTGTCCGCCCTCCTCCTTAAAGTTCGCCGAGATCATCGCGGACAGCACGTCGTCCCGCGGGCTGGCGATGTGGTCGTCGATGGCGCGCTCGAAGTACTCGTAGATCTGTTGCGCTACGGGTGCCGAGGTCTCGTGGCGGCGGGCGAAGCTGGAGTCGCCGTCCGGGCGGATCACGCCGTCCTTCCACTCCAGAAACTTGTCGAGGTCTTCCAGCGGCAGGCCGAGCAACTGCAGGAAGACGGTGCACGGAAGGGGGACCGCGAACTCTTCGTGGAAGTCGCATTCGCCCCGATCGGCGAAGCGGTCGATCATCTCGTTCACGAGTTCGGTGACGCCTGGTTCACGTCGGGCCATCTCCCGCGGAGTGAACAGCGGATCGAGGATCCGCCGGTACTTCGCGTGCTCGGGCGGGTCGACTTGCAACGGGATCAGCGGTCGTATGTTGCCGAGATCGACCGCGTCCATGTTCGACGAGAACAGTTCGGTGTGCTTGAGCGCCATCTCGATGTCGGCCAGGCGGCTCAGAACAATCACGTCCTGCGGCGAGCGAAATACCGGCGTCGACTCGCGTAATGCCTTGTACATCGGCTGCGGCTCGGCGATACCCATGACCGCCTGGTCGACGTACCCTTCGGTTTCTGTCATGCAGCTAGCGTGACATCGGCCTCAGTAGCGGGCAATACCCTTGCCTTATAAAAATAGATAACTTAGCAATCTCGAGCGTAACCGGCCCGATCCAGAGCCGGAAGCGACTCGCGTCGGGGCTTAGCTACCCCCTACGCTGTCGGAGACGGCAGGAGGAAGTTTGACAATGCAACCCAACCCGCTTGACCCAGTCGCCAGCGAACGGTTGTCACACGCTGGAACGGTGTTCACGTCTGACCTGTCGATCAATGAATTCGCGCTGCTGCATGGGGCCGGATTTGAACCGATCGAACTCGTGATGGGTGTTTCGGTTTATCACGTCGGCTACCAGTTCACCGGCATCAGACAACAATCGGAGCTGCCGGTGCTCACCGACGCGACTTACCGCGCACGCTGGAATGCGATGTCACGGATGCAAGCCGAGGCGGATTCGCTGGGCGCGGACGGAGTGGTCGGTGTCCGGCTCGAATGGCGTCATCAGGGCGAGGGCGAACACCTCGAGTTCATCGCGGTTGGCACCGCGGTGCGATACACCGCCAAGCCGGGCGCATTTCGACGTCCGAACGGGCAAGCATTCAGTAGCCACCTGTCCGGTCAGGATCTGTCGACGCTACTGCGGTCCGGGTATACGCCCGTTGCTTTCGTGATGGGCAACTGTGTGTTCCACATTGCCGTACAAGGGTTTTTGAAGACACTCGGTCAGGTGGGGCGCAACGCGGAGATGCCGCAATGGACGCAGGGCAGCTACCAAGCCCGGGAGCTGGCGATGTCACGTATGCAGAGCGAGGCCGAGCGAGACGGTGGAACCGGTGTAGTGGGTGTGCATTTCGCCATCTCGAACTATGCGTGGGGACATCACACGGTGGAGTTCTACGTGGCGGGAACGGCGGTGCGTCGCAACGGCGAGCCGCAAACCATCGCGCCGTCGTTCGTCCTTCCGATGAGTGATTGATGACCAGCTACGACCAGGAACGGGTCAGCCGCGCCGTCGGGGCGGCGTCGGCCGGGCCCGGGGGAGTTGGGCTGGTGGTCAAGGTGTTTTGCGGACTTCCAGGTGTCGTTCTCAGTCCCGCGCGACGAGGCATTTTCCGATCGCAGCCGGAGCGCATCCAGATCGGCGACTGGAGATACGAGGTCACCCACGACGGCCGGCTGAGCGCCGCCCACCTGGTGAATGGAATCGTCCTCGCCGAAGAAGTCATCGCTGCCGGTGCCGTCGGTCCACATATCGCCCGTGCGCTCGGGCAGGTGGTGAGCAGTTACGGTCCAACTGTCATGCCCAACATCAATGCGGCCCTCGAAGTTCTGGAGGCCGCCGGCCCCGGCTATTGAATCTGGCGCCTCGGCTGTTCAGGATCGCGTGACCAGCTGGGCTCAGATCAAACCTGGCTATCATTGCTGTAATAACAACCTAATTGTGCCGGAACGCCTGTCGGCGAGGAGACCGTCATGACTTACGACCTGATCATTCGGGGCGGAACCGTGGTGGACGGTACTGGTACGCCGCCGCGTACTGCCGATGTCGCGGTCACCGATGGTGTCGTCGCGGAAGTTGGTCGTCTCGACGGATCCGCCAGGCGCACCGTCGACGCCGACGGGCTAACTGTGACACCGGGTTTCGTCGATGTGCACACCCATTTCGATGGGCAGGCCACGTGGGATCCACATCTCACCCCGTCGTGCTGGCACGGTGTCACGACCGCGATCATGGGTAACTGCGGCATCGGGTTCGCGCCGGTGCGCCCCGATCGGCACGAATGGCTGATCGCCCTGATGGAGGGCGTCGAGGACATTCCGGGCTCCGCGCTCTCGGAGGGCATCACGTGGGAGTGGGAATCCTTCGGCGAGTATCTGGATGCTCTCGAGCGGATGCCGCGTGCGGTGGACGTGGGTGCGCAGATCCCACTTGCCGCGGTCCGCGCCTTCGTGATGGGTGATCGCGCGCACGACACTGCAACCGGCGCCGATCTTGACGCGATGAGCAAAATCGCAGCCGACGGTCTGCGGGCCGGGGCATTGGGCATGTCGTTCGGGCGCACGGCCGGACATCGCAGCGCGTCGGGAGAGCCCGTGCCCGGCACCTACTCCGAGGAAGACGAGCTGGCCGCACTGATGGCCGTCATGGCGGAGGTGGGCTCCGGTGTGCTGCAGGTGGTTCCGGCCGGCGTCGGCGGCGCGATGGGCGGCGACCAGCGCCACTCGATCGACGCCGAGATCGAGTGGATCACCCGGCTCGGCCGGCAATACCGGATACCGCTGACCTTCCTGGCGATGGTCAACGAACAGGATCCACACGATTGGCGGAGCTGGTTCGCTGCGGTGCACGAGGCTAACGCCGCCGGAGCGGCCATCCGGCCGCAAGTGGCCAGCCGGGCGTTCGGGATGTTGATGGGCCACCAGTCGCGGATGAACCCCTTCCGGCACCGGCGGACCTACCGGGAGCTGATGGAACTGCCGCTCCGGCAGCGCGTCCAACGACTCCGGGATCCGGAGATCCGGGCTCGGATCCTCGCCGAGCCACCCGACCCGTCGCCGGAACCCACTGCCGACCAACTCACCGATCACATCTTCAAGCGCCTGTATCCGCTCGGCGAAGCGCTCGACTACGAACCCGCGCCAGAGGACAGCATCGCCGCCATCGCCGAACGCCAGGGCCGTGACCCGTGGGAGGTCACCTACGATGTGCTGCTCGGCGCGGATGGGCGCGAATTCCTGCTGCTGCCGCTGCTCAACTACGCGGGCAACAACTACGACCATCTGTACAACATGATGTCGGATCCGGTGAGCTTGCAGGGGCTGGGCGACGGCGGAGCGCACTGCGGCATCATCTGCGACGCGAGCATGACGACATACCTGCTCTCGCATTGGGTAGGGCGGCGGACCCGCGGGCCGGGCCTGTCTTTGGAGACCGCGGTGCACCGCCTGACCGGCGACCCCGCCGGCTTCTACGGGCTCGGTGATCGAGGCGTGCTCGCGCCGGGCCGACGCGCCGACATCAACCTGATCGACCTGGACCGGCTCGGGCTGCACTACCCGGAACGTGTGGAGGACCTGCCCGGTGGCGCGGGCCGACTGATTCAGCGCTCGGACGGCTACGTCGAAACCATGGTGCTGGGCCAGACTGTCGTCGCCGAAGGGGAACTGACCGACGCCAGGCCCGGCGGTCTGGTCCGTGGCCGTCGCACGGCGCCCGTCGGTTCGGCGGTTTAGACGGCCGGTCCCGGTGCCGGTCCCGGAGAGTGTGCCGGTGCCGGTGCCGGTGCCGGTGAGTGTGGCGGTGGCGCCGTCGCCGATGTGCGGTTCACAGGAGGTGGCTCGGCGAGACGAGTCGCAGCGAAGTTTGCCGCCTGATCGACCATTCCCGCCTCCACGTACTGGCCGTGTGCGGCAAAGTCTCCCGAGCCAGCGCAGACCGGGTCGTTCGGGACGCACAGGTCGATGGTTTTGGCCGTGTACAGCGGGCCGATTGTGACCGGCGGCTGGTTGATCACGTTCATGAACTGTTCCGACGGCTTTCCGAACAGCGCGACCGCGGCGACGTGGTCGGCCACCTCGGGCGGCATCGGCTGCGGTGTTTCCACGAGGCGTGCCCCGTCCGGCACCCTGTTCGCCGTGACGAAACCCATTACCGCCGCGCCCTGGGAGTAGCCACCAAGCACCATCTTGGTTTTGGGGCAGGTCGCCGCCATCGATTCGACGTGGGTGCCCGCGTCATTAATCCCGTCGATGGCGGTAGGAAAGTCAGGGCTGGCAGGGTAGTTGACCGGATACACGTCGAGCGATTTCGCGCCGACTTGCGCGCGCAGATCGTCGACGAAACTCTGACCAATGCCGCCCACGCCGGGTGCTTCGGTAGTTCCGCGCGCGAACACCACCTCGACATCAGGGCATGGCTCGGCCGAGCCGGAGGGTACGGGTGCGATCAGCAGTGCCCAAGCTGGGGCTGTCGCCATACAAACCAAACTGTAGAGCTGGCGCTTCACGTCTCGAATCTTGTCACAACTTGATAACGGTCGCCCGTTTTGCGGCCGCCAAGAATTGCCGCGCAGGGTAGCGCTTACCGCGTGGCCGTCGTCCGAGCTACCTTGGTACGTCGGCACCAGGAAGTCGATGCTGCCCGTCGTCACCGTGCTGCCTACGCACGAACGAACTGGCGGCACGCAACACGCCGCGGAGTGCGTATACGGCAGCCACCACCGACAGCACGATCAGCAGGATGAACATAAGCAGCCAATTAGACCTGGTGTGGCTGACGTCCCACCAGACGATGGTGAACAACAGCACACAGAGGAAGAGCACAATGTCCCGCCAATTGCCCTGGTAAGAAAGTGCGGCCCTACGCAGCGCGCGGGTCTTATCGGCGGCATCGACCAGGTCATCGATGCGGGCATCGATGCTGCGCTGCAGCTCCGCGCGTCTAGTTGTGGCTTCCGGCGGGAGCCGATCCAGCAGGTCCATGTCCTGCTTGAGTTGCTCGCGATAGTTTGGGCCCTTGAATTGCCCGGCCGCAATGCCCAGCATTGCGCCACCAACAACGGGTGCACTGCTCAACGCGATCTGTCCCAAACCCATCGCTCCACTCCTCGTTCGGCTAATCGTCAACGTCGGCCCGTTGAGGATCGCGCAAACGGCAGGAGCGGATCAACCGCTGTGTCGGGACACACGTGAGTCAATCGACGTCCGCACCGACCGTTGTCATCAGCCGAAATCTAGAGCGTGTCGACCGTGCAAGCCCACCTTAGCCACATTTACGCCAAACTCGGCATCGCGCGTCACACCTGAAGCCCAAGCGGCTAGGGATTCGGCCTGGTATCGGCATCACGTCCAGGGGCGACGGGAGCGGGACGGCGGTGCGGTGTGGGACAGGTGATGCGTGGAATGCAGCCGCAGTTGAGGCCGGCTATGCAAGCATCGCCGCAGCGCCGCACACGACGATCGCCGTCCTGCCTCTGTGGTTCGTCACAGTCCTCGACTGTACGCGCTGACCTGCATTTTCGCCCGATGGCGTAGGCCAAATCGCCAGATCTGCAGGGCTCTCCCAGGAATCAGGACGCCGCTGGCGAGCGTCGTCGGGATCGCGGCTCGGGGCTTCGAAGCGGCTCCATCGCGCGCACCATCTGCGGATAGGCGATCGCGGGCCCAATCCAACGGGTCAGAAAGCGCCGCAGATCGACGCCGCTGCGCGGCGGTCGACCCGGGTCGGCGAGGAAGGAGTGCAGCACCCGGAGGCAGAACTCGGCGAGTTCGTCGAGGCCCGCCTCATCGAAACCGTACTGCTCCCAATCGACGTCGTAGCGACGCAGCATTGAGCGGCCGAACGCCAGGGCGGTGTCCGACATGATGGAGATCGTCTGGCCGGCACGGTCGCGTTGACTGAGTACGAATTCGACCTGGTTGTCGGACGCCAGCTGCTCGACGGCGAAAGCAACTCCTTCGACCATCGCGACCACCGGGTCGGTTATCCCCTTGACATGGGCTGCCAAATGACCCAGAAAGCCGTCGGCTGATCGCATCGCGGTTGCCACCAGCAACGCCTCGGTGCCGGGGAAGTAGCGGTAGACGGTCTGTCGTGTCACACCGAGAGTCCGCGCCACGTCGGCGATTCGCATCGCCGAGCCGCGCTCGCTGATTATCGTGTCCGCGGCGTCCAAAATGCGCTCGGTCGCCTCCTCGTCGGAGGCTGGCGTATTGCCCGCCCAACCGTGACTGCGCATCGTCAGTGAGCGGCAAACTGGTTGTCGGTCATCGGCACAGCTGCATCATAACGTTCATGCAGCGGTCGGGCGGCCTCAGCGACCGGATTCTGCGGCGGTGGAAAGGCTTTCGGCGGCAACCTGCTTGGCCCAGCGGTAGTCTGCCTTACCTGCCGGTGAGCGCTGCACTTTGGCGGTGCGGATGATGGCCTTCGGCACTTTGTAGCGCGCGAGATGTCGCTGGCAGGTGGCGAGCAAGTCCTCGTCCGAAGGATCGCGGCCCTTGCGGATTTGCACGATCGCGACCACCTCGTTGCCCCAGCGCTCGGATGGGCGTCCGGCCACCACCACGTCGTAGACGTCAGCGTGCTCGGCCATCGCGGCCTCCACTTCCTCGGCGAAGATCTTCTCGCCGCCGGAGTTGATGGTGACGGAATCGCGCCCGAGCAGCTCGATGCGGCCATCGGCGAGGAACCGGGCCCGATCACCGGGCACCGACCAGCGCACGCCGTCGATAACCGGGAAAGTGCGGGCCGTCTTATCGGCGTCGCCGAGGTAGCCGAGCGGGATCATGGTGCGACGTGCCAGCCATCCTTCACCGTCCCCGGGCCCCAGAACCCGGCTGAAATCGGCTGCCACAACGGCGGTTTCAGAGCCCGGGTGGAAAGTAGCCATGGCGCCTGGCGCCGATTCGGTCGACATCGTATTCATCTGCATGCCCGACTCCGAGGCGCCCACGGCGTCGATGATCAGCAGGTTCGGAAGGGCGGCGGTCAGGCGGCTTCGGACGCTGGGGGTCAACGGCGCGCCACCATTGCTGATCGACACCAGCCCGGACAGGTTGTAGCGTCCCCGCTCCAGCTCGTCGGCCAGCGGGCGTGCTATCGCGTCACCGACGACCGGGATGCTCATGACCCGTTCGCGTTCCACCAGTGCCAGAATCTGGTCGGCCCGGATGCTTTCGACATCGTCGGGAATCGCCACCCAACCACCCATCGTCATGATTTGAAACGCGCCCCACTGAGCCGCGCCGTGCATGAACGGCGGAATCAGCAGCACTGAGGCGACACCGGGGGCTTTCGCCGCGCGTTCGGCAACCTCGTCGTAGGAGGCCAACGCGTCATCGGTGCCGAAATAGCGTCCGCCCATTGAGGAAACGAATATGTCGTTCTGACGCCACAGCACACCCTTAGGCATTCCGGTGGTGCCACCGGTGTAAAGCACGTACAGGTCGTCCCCGCTGGCGGTGGGCATTCCGCTCGCCGGCGCAGGCGTGTCGATGATCGAGTCGTAGTCGACGGCGCCCGGCAACAGAGGTTGGCCGGTATGGTCGGACACCTGGATGAGGAATTCCAGGTGGGGGAGTTGGTCGCGGATGGTCGCGACGCGCGGCGCGAACTCGGCGGCATATACCAGCGCCCGAGCCTTCGCATTGTCGAGCAGATAGACGAGTTCGGCTTCTACATAGCGGTAGTTCACATTGAAGGGCGCGACCCGGGCGCGGTATCCGCCGATCATCGATTCCAGGTACTGGTTGCCGTTGCGCAAGTACAACCCGACATGATCCTGGCCGGATTCGTGACCCAGCAGATGGCCGCGTTCCGTGTGACAACCCAGGCCCATGGACGCGAGGTAGTGCGCGACACCGTCCACGCGCGCGTCCAGCTCCGCGTAGGTCCATTCACGGCCCCGCCAGATCAATGCACGATGATCGGGAAGCGTCTTTGCCAGAGTCGCAAACACCGTCGACAGGTTGAAGCCGCTGTCACCCATGAAACTCCTTTGAAATTCGTCGAGCAGTGTCGAGTAGTCTCGAGTTGCCCTGGGCCACAATTATTTCAGGCAACGGATGCGCCCAGTATGAGGTTGACCGCCTCGTCGAGTTGGCCCGCGATTTCCTCGTAGCTGACGAAGCGGGCCGTCATCAAGGCGCCGGCGAACGTCATCTGCAATGTGGACTTCACCGCGCGCGGCCAACCCGGGCCCAGCGCAGCCCCGATCCGCCTGGACACTTCTTCGGCGATCTGTTCGCGCAGCGGCGTGACCGCCGGATCGTCGGCCATCAGCGCCGTGCCGCATGCGGTGGTCAGCTCGGGCTCGTCGGCGACGACGAACGTCATATCCCGCAGGGTCGCGCTCACCCGTGTCTTGGTTGTGTCGTTGACATCGGTATGCAGTGGAAGTGCCTGCAGAAAACGCAGGTACACCGCCGCCACCAGCGCGCTCTTCGACGGAAAGTAGGTGTAGGCGCTGGCTGGCGACACTCCGGCGCGGCTGGCAACCGCGCGCATCGTCAGGTTGGCGTATGACGATTCGCGCAGTTCCTCCAAGCCGGCGTCGAGCACCTTGCGGATCGTCTGCCCCGGCCGACGATCCGACCGGCGGCCCGCGCCAGCCACGGTGCCGTCCGGGCCGGCAGGAGAAGCCGCTTCTCTAGACACTCGTCCAGTGTAGGAAATCATATGGGCGTGCGACAACGCCCTGGTGAAACCGGGTCTGAGCAGCCCAGTAATGTGTGTCCGGAGGCCTTTGCGGCTCGTTGCGCCTTGCTGCGCCGACGTCAACTCACTACCCTAGGGCATCAAATACAGACATCTGTCCAGAAATAGGCCTAATCTGTGTCGAGCTTATGTGGAACCTGTGACGGAGCTGCGTCGCGCTGTGCCCGTCCGCCGGGAACCGTCCTAGGGTGGCGGCTGTGACCAGGGAGGATCGGCGCCGTTGGGACAAGCGGTACGCGAGCCAGGGACCAGTACCGGTCGGTGCGGTCGAATCGCCAAGCGTCTTCGCGGCCTACGCGGAGATATTCCCGACCACCGGACAGGCCCTCGATCTCGCCTGCGGTCAGGGATTCGGCACCGTGTGGCTGGCCCGGCGAGGCATGGAGGTTTTGGGGTTGGACATCTCTCCGGTGGCCATTAGCCAGGCGCGAGATCTGGCCCGGCGCAGTGGGGTCGACGATCGTTGCCGGTTTGATGTTGTCGACCTCGACGCGGGTTTGCCGGCCGGGTCGCCCGTCGACGTCGTCCTCTGCCACAGATTCCGGGACCGTCGCCTCGACCGCGCGATCGTCGAGCGCCTGGCACCGGGCGGGCTGCTGGCCATCGCGGCACTCAGCGAAGTCGACGCGACCCCGGGGCCGTTTCGCGCGGCACCCGGCGAGCTGCGCGCCGCCTTCGCGGAACTCGACCTTGTTGCCGCCGGGGAAGCCCAGGGTCACGCCTGGCTGCTGGCGCGAGGCTGATGGTCAGGATTCCAGCCTCGCCCGGACAGCCGACATCCGCTTCTCAAGCTCGGCGTCATCGATGACGCCGCGCACCACCAATGAGTGCGCCAGCGCAACCAACCGGTTCTCCGGGTAGGGCAGATCGGAGTAGACAGTCGCCGACAGCGCATCCTCTTCGTTGCGCCGGTCGACAAAACTGAGTACGTCTGGGCCGCAGGCACTTTGATCGAGCGCGTCACAAATGCCGTCGAGGCTGGTTTTCCATGGCGGCACAGGATTGTCGACGCCGTACTTTGCCGTCATGCGGCTCCAGACCTGGTTTCGCTCAACAATTTTCGCCAATGGAGCGATATTGGTTTCCGCGGCCGAGCGCATATTTTCCGTCAGTGGGTCATGGGGTGGACGGCCGGGCGGGTCTCGGTGATCACGTTCGATGTCACGCCAACCTTGGGCAACGCAACGCCGACAAGACAATCACGCGTGATGATTTCGACCAGCTGGTCCTCGGTCCAGCCCTCGGTTCCTTCGGGGCGGACGGGCATCACCATGAAACGGTGCTTCTGGTTGGAGTCCTCTACCCGGATCTCGACCTCTTCGGGCAGGAACAGCCCGAACTCCGCGAGAACCTGGCGGGGCCACCGCACGATGCGACGGCGGAAGTTCGGCGTCCGGTACCACTCGGGCGAATTGCCCAGAATGGGACGCGGATAGCAGGAGCACAGCGTGCAAACGATGACGTGGTGCAGGGTGGGCGTGTCTTCGAGCACGTGGAACGCGGTGAAGTCGCTCGGCGTCCCAAAGCCGGTGGGCTGCAGCCAGTCGACGCCGACTTCTTTGCTAGCGGCGAGCGGGTCCGAGAGGACCACCTTCTTGAACTCCGGATCAAGCCAGGCCCGGGCCACCATGCGAGCGGCCGGAGTCGGGCCGATCTGTTCAGCGAATTCGGTAAAGTGCCGATGGTCTTCCGCGGTGAAAATGCCCTTCTCGATGCATAATTCGCGAAGGGCGATCTCGAGGACTTCGAAGTCGGTGATTTCATCCACCATGGGCGCGGCAGTGCGATCGTGATCGTGATCGTGGTCGTGAACATGAGCGGTCATGCTGAGGTCCTTTCCAGAAGAAGTCAGTGAACCAAAGCTGTCAGCTAGCTCGCCGCTTCGAGCCACCGCTCAGGGATCTCGGTTTGCACCGTGTCATTGCTTGGACCGGTGTAGCCGTGCCAGAGTTCGGAGAGATTGAACCGAACGATGTAAAACCACTCGGGCTTTTGGTCAGGCCCGTCCCACGTCTCGTCCTCGGCCGCGGGGCTTTCGTACGAGACGACCGCGATTTCACCCTTCGCACCTCGTACGTACTCCTGGGTGCGCGTGTAGAACAGCACGGGAAGCTCCCGTACCACGACCTCGTCGCCGACCTTGAACTTCGGGTCGCCGGCCTGTCCGGCATACACCTGCGGGTCACCCTTGCCGACCGCATGCGTGTGGTGCCGGTTACGTTTCACTGTGGAAGGGTCGCCCTCGAACTTCGGCTTGGCCTCCAGGGGCTTTCCCTGCAGCCCGCCTTCGTACCGTGCCTTCACCTCGGACATGCGTTCGGCCAACTCGCTCAGGCCGATGTGATGTTTCTCGACGAGGATGCGCGCGACAGCCAACAGCCACCGCCCGTAGTAGGGCAGTCCAAGATAGATGGTGCGGCCAAGGTCGACGTTGCCCATCCGTCGTCGTTCCTCCGACAACCAGATTCCGCGCCAGCCGAGAACCTCGCACATCACATAGGTGTTCTCTTCCCAGATCTCGTACTGCTTGTTCTCGAATTCGAGCGCGGCAGCCGGCTCCCCGCCCACGTCGTGCGGGGTCTTAATGTAGGCGGCGAATCGCTCGTGGTCGATGAGATCGGGTGTGGGTGCCTCGGGAAGTTCTGGGTAAGAGGACTTGAGCCGGGCCAGTAGGTCCAGATGGTTCACCCGGTCTAAAGGAGTCGTCATGAGAGCTCCGTTCGTTGTCAGGATCAGGCCTGTGGCACAGTCCAGCGCTGACTAAACCAGCTCACCTCAACCGCGAACGTCGCGCAACCGCCAAATTGGTGAATGGGCGGTCAACATGCCGGCGTTTTCCGAGCCTGGTGACGAGTCGGTTTCGGTATCCGACCACGGCTCAGACTCAGCCAACTGGAGGCTAGTGACCCGGTGAAAGGGCGGACTGCATGTCCTGCCAACCCTGCTGAATCCCCGCCTTCACCTGCGAGGTGTCGACGTGACGGGCGCCGGCCGGCGCTGGTGTGGAGCACTGGCTGCCCATGCAGAGGTGACTGAATGGGCTGTCAGGGTCGGCCGAGGCCGGCGCTGCCGTGCCAATCGCCGCGGCGGCAATGGCGGCGCCTAGAAAAAGTTTCGCGATCATAGGGCATCTCTTCATCGATTGCGGACAGTAGGGTTAGCGCTTCTTATTGGCATGGTTGCAGTTGCGAGCGGGGATGTCGTTACCGCAGGCGTGCAAACGACATACCTGCTAGCTGCAATAGTCAACGCGACTGTTGTGGCTGGATCGGCACATAGACGTGGAATGTTCGATAGGCGTGGCTTTGAACCGTCTTAGCTTCCAGCACGTATTTGCTGGAATAAGGTGCGCCGGCGTGGCCTAAAGCGCGGTGCTGGAGGCGGTCCGCTACACCAAGCACCGAGAAGCGTTCGGCCGCCCATCGATCAAGTTCCAGCACAACCGATTTGAGCTCGCGTAGCTTAAGGCGGAGACGCTGTCGATCAAGACCACGGTCGACCACTGCATCCAGCAGGACATCGACGGTAATAACGACCCTGCTATCGCGTCGATGGAGTAGCCCATCGCGCGCCTACGCGGCGGCGCGAGTCACCAAGATCTATGGCGGCACAAGCGAAATCATGAAGGCGATCATCAGCCGATCGCCGTAGGTCTGTTTTGGTAATGTCACGGGCATGGAGCGACGCGTCCTCGAAGCGGTTATCTATGAACGCGAACCACCGATTGCGCGAATCATCCTGAACCGGGTCGACAAGGCCAACACCAAGGATGCGGTTCTCGTCACCGAAGTCGACAGTTGCCTGCACGAGGCCGATCGTGACAACGAGATCAAGGTCGTCATCCTCAAAGCGAACGGGAAGGGCTTCTGCGGCGGACACGTGGCCCGCTGGGCTCCGGACGAGAACCCTTACCCGGACTTCGGAAGTACCTTCGAGGACCTCTATAAAGGCACCGCCGACCTGTTTTTGTGGCCGACGCTGTATCTGTGGGAGTTCCCCAAGCCGACTATCTCCCAGATCCACGGCTACTGCATGGGAGGCGGGATTTATCTGGGCCTGCTGACCGACTTCTGCGTGGCGTCCGAGGACGCGTATTTCCAGATGCCGCTTGCCCAGAGCCTCGGCGAGCCCGGCGGCCACACCATGATCGAGCCGTGGTTGTTGATGAACTGGCACCGCACCATGGACTGGCTGTTGCTGGCGCCAACCCTGTCCGCGCAGCAAGCCCTCGACTGGGGACTGCTCAATAGGGTGGTGCCGCGCGACGATCTGGAGGACACCGTCGAGGAGATGGCACGCAAGATCGCGCAGATCCCGTTGACCACGCTGATGGCGGTGAAGAACAACGTGAAACGAGCCTGGGAATTGATGGGTATGCGGGTGCACCTGCAGGTCAGCCACATCTTGACCAACATGGTCGGCGCTGCATCCGATGTTCAGGCGCGGCGAGCCGAACTGTTGCAGTCAGGTATGAAGCCGCGCGAATTCGTCGGCCGCGACGAAGCGGACGCGGACGGGTCATAGCGCGGGCTAGCGGCTCATCTCGCCGGCGATTTTGCGGCCCGCGGCGTGACGCGCCGCGACGTAGCCGAACACCATCGTGTAGGCAATGCTTCCGCCCGCGCCGAGATAATTTCGGCCCATCACCGTCGCAGTGACGTTGCCCGTCGCGTACAGCCCGTTGATCACACGGTTGTTCTCGTCGAGGACCTGCGCGTGCTCGTTGGCGATCAGTCCTCCACACGTTCCGACATCGGCGGGAACAACCCTCGTGGCGTAGTACGGTGCCCGGTCGAGTGGCCCGAGCGCGGCGTTCGTGCGATACCCCGGATCACCCAGGCAGTCGTTGTAGGCCGACTGGCCGCGGCCGAAGTCGGGGTCGAGGCCCTTGGCCGCAAAACCATTGAAGCGCTTCACCGTCTGCTTCAGCGTGCCGGCCGGGACATCCATCTGGCGCGCGAGATCGCCGATGGTGTCACCTCGCATGACCGCGCCCCGCTCGATCAGTTCTTCCGGGAGGCGACGTTTCTTGAACGGGTTCGCTCCCGAGACATATCTGTGTATATAGCCCTCGTCGAAGACCATCCAGCACGGCACCGCCTTATTGGCGTACATCGCCTTGCCGACCTCGACGTATGAGTTCGACTCGTTGCAGAACCGTCTGCCAGTCCCGTCGACGTAGATAGCCCCAGGCCGCTGACGACCACTTCCGAGCGCCTTTGCGGCGTCACCTCCGTCGGCGATGAAAATCGAAGGCAGCCACCAGGCCTCGTCCATCAGGTCGGTTTTCGCGCCAAGCCGCATCGCCATCTGCAGCACTTCGCCGGTGTCGCCGGCGTTCGCGATCGACCACCGTGCCTCATTGGCCTGGTCGCCACTGTAGCGGCGGCGCATGTCCGCATTACGGCTGAAGCCACCCGCAGCGAGTAGGACGCCCTTGCGCGCCTCGATATTCAGCGTGGCGCCGTTATGAGAGACGCGCGCGCCGACGACACGGCCGTCCTCGACGATCAGGTCCTCCATTGCCGCATTGGTCCAGATCGGCGGCTCGCCGCGCAGGTCGATCAGCACCTTGAGCATCTGACCAATCAGTGAGGCACCGTTGGTGAGCATGTCTCGACGCCGGAGCCGGGCCGCCCTGGTACGCGCGAACACCCGTGTGGCCACGGCGAACGCGCGCGGCGATCGATTGAAGTACTGCACCGCGCGCAGCTCGTTCGTCTTGAGGACGAACCCGCCGTAGTTCTTGGCCATAGAGGGCTGGACCTTGTCGCTCCAGTTGCCCAACGCGGCCGCGTCGTACGGGACGCCCTCAATCGCACGGCCAGCTTCGTTGCCGCCCTTGTGATTCGGGTAGTAGTCGCTCCAGCCTGGGCACCGCACCAACCGAACGCCCTTGCGCATCAGGAAGTTGATCATCTCGTAGCCCGCGGTGAGGAACATTTCGCGACGTTCGGGGGAGGAAGGTCCGCCGATGTCGCCGACCACGTCGTCGAAGTACGCCAGACCGTCCTCGTGCGAGTCCGGGATACCGTCCACGCGCATCAGCGGGTTGTTCGGCAGCCACACCATGCCACCGGAAAGCCCTGTGGAACCACCCACCAGAGCCTGTTTCTCGATCACCAGCGGCTCGATCCCGGAGTCGAGTGCGGCCAGCGCAGCCGCCATGCCGCCCCCGCCGCTGCCCGCGACGAGCAGGTCGACGGAGCGGTCCCACTGGGTGCTCATCGTGCCTCCGAAGCGGCGGTAAGGCCGAGATCGGCGATCGGAACGTCGATTGTGGTGTTGGTCTTCTGGATCGCAGGTACCAGCGCGTCATAGGGCAGACCGGCGAGGAACCCGTCGATGACGCGTTCGAAGTTCGAGATCAGCCCTTCGATTCTGCTGGACAATCGCATGTACTCAAAGCCCTTGGAGTGCAATCCCTTTTGTTGCCGTGGCAGGTTGGAGAAGTCCTGGGCTGGGATCGGCGGCCAGCGCGGGTCATCCGGTGCCATGGGCTCGGGTGGCGTCGGCTTGCCGGTGATCTGGTCCGGTGGGATGCGGGTGAGTGACCAGATCTCGAACAGCGTCTCCTCGGGACCAAGCGGGCGGATCCGGTACGAGGAGGCGCTGCTGTACTGGGGCAGCACAAAGTAGTGCGGGAAGCAGAAGTTGATCGCCTCGACGATGCCACGCCGCTGCAGCTCGTTCAGGTCGGGGATGTCGCAGCCGCGGGCTCGGTGCCAGTTCACGATGGCGTCGTTGAGCGTGCTGCGCCAGGTGGCCATCGCCGCGGCCGGGTCTGCCGGTAGTTCCATGTTCTGCAGGCCCTCGGCGATGCGGATGTCGTTCTCGTGCGTCATGCCCGCCATGCCTTCGCCGAGGGTGCGCATGAAGTACAGGTTGGTCTGCGCCAGTCCGGGCGGCTTCGATGACGTGTTGGGCTGTGATGACGGCAGCAGTTGCGGGTGGGTCTGCGGGACGTGATAGCCCTCCATGAACGCCGCGGTCGCCAGCTTCCAATTCACCGGAAGCCGACACGATTGCCACCACTCGACGCGCAGCGACTCCACTTTCCAGGCGTCGTAGATCGTTGCGAACGGCTCGAAGCAGTCACGCAACCCAGGGGCATCGTCGTCGAGATTGATCCACGCACAGCCGCCCCAGAGCTCGCATCTGACCGAAACCAGGCGAAGATCCTCCGGGCTCAGGTTGTGTTCGTCGAACTCCTCGGGCCGCAGGACGAAGGTGTTGCGTCCGTCCATGCCCCAGCACCATCCGTGAAAGGGGCACACGAAGGTACGCCGATTCCCGTTGCCTTCCACCAGCTTTACGCCACGATGGCGGCAGGCATTGTGGTAGGCACGCACGTTTTCGGCGTCAAGGCGGACCACGATGATGGACTCATCGAGGATCTCGTATTCGACGTAGTCGCCCGGCTTGGGGATTTCCTCCAGGCGGCATGCCATCTGCCACACACGCGGCCACAGCATCTCGTTCTCGAGCGCGTAGAACTCGGGGTCGTAGTACCGCTGCTTGGGAATCCGATCGGCGGATCGAACCGCCCACGGCACCGGAAGCGGAGTCCAGTTCACTTCTGTGCTCACCATCAGTACCCCTTATCCGTGCAGGTCACACGATCCGTGACGCCCGGCCCTGCCAATAGCGTTCGCGGATACGCCGCTTGTAGAGCTTTCCGTTAGGGTCCCGCGGCAACTCCGGGTCGAATTCGACTGTGCGCGGGCACTTGTAGCCGGCCAGATGGGCTCGGCAGTAATCGATGAGCTCGGCCTCGAGCTCGGGCCCAGGCGTGAAGCCTTCGACCGGTTGTACGACGGCCTTGACCTCCTCACCGAACTCGTCGTTGGGAACGCCGAACACCGCCGCGTCAACGAGTTTAGGGTGCATGACCAACAGGTTCTCCGCCTCCTGGGGGTAGATGTTCACCCCGCCGGAGACGATCATGAACGTCGATCGGTCGGTCAGATACATGTATCCGTCCTTGTCGACATAACCCATGTCACCCAATGAGCGCCAGCCGCGATCGTTGTAGACCGACGCGGTCTTGGCGGGGTCCTTGAAGTACTCAAAGTCGGGACCACCCTCGAAGTAAAGCTCGCCGGACTCCCCGACGGGAAGCTCGTCTCCATTCTCGCCTACCACGTGCACCGCGGCCATCGGTATGCCCACGGAGCCGGGGTGGGCCAGCCATTCTTTTGGGCCAATCGTCGTTCCGGCAAAGCCCTCTGTGCCCCCGTAGTATTCGTAAATGATGGGTCCGACCCAGTCCATCATCCGGTGCTTGACATCGACGGGGCACGGTGCGGCCGCATGGATCACGCACCGCAGGCTCGAGACGTTGTACTTCCGCCGGACCGCCTCGGGCAGCTTGAGCATCCGCACGAACATCGTCGGCACGAACTGTGCGTGGGTGACGCGGTGGGTCTCGATCAGCCGCAGCACCGCCTCAGCATCGAACTTGCGCACGATGATCGACGTGGCCCCGACCCGGTTGACCGCCATCGTGTAGTTGATGCCAGCGGCGTGGTACATCGGCGCGGGGGAGAGGTAGACGCTCGACTGATCCATCCCGTAGTGATGACTCAGCGCCATCTCCAGCACGGACTGCGCCCACGACCCGTTGCCGTCGACCGGCAGCGACCGGCGGACGGCCTTGGGCCGCCCCGTGGTGCCCGAGGAATAGAGCATTTCCGATCCGTCCGACACCGGTGGGGCATCGCCCGCCGCCGCCAGGGCGTCCTCATAGGACTGCCACCCGG
>Ga0210396_10001008_pt1 | contig 32057 bp, 25 predicted proteins | sample IncBWH17OmetaG_FD_155466 | JGI IMG/M metagenome (GOLD analysis project Ga0210396, IMG submission 155466) | Forest soil microbial communities from Barre Woods Harvard Forest LTER site, Petersham, Massachusetts, United States - Inc-BW-H-17-O ...
GCCGATCAGAAACAGCCGGTAGGCGGAAAATACGCCGGCGCCGATATGCACGATACCTTGCAGCGACGGCGGCGCCGGCAGGCGCATCACCATGCGGCCCCACACCGTCTGCACCAGATCGAGAAATACGAAGGTGAAGCCGAAGGTCAGCAGCACCTGATCCATATGGCCGCGCTTATAGAGCGGCCGCAGGAACAGCAGCTCCATCAGCACGCCGAGCGCGATCACCGGGATCGGCGCCAGCACCAGCGCCAGCCAGAAGCTGCCGCTCGCCCTGAAAATCGCGAGCCCAAAAAACGCGCCCAGCATGAAGAACGAGCCGTGCGCGAGGCTGACGACATTCATCAGGCCGAAGATCAGCGACAGGCCGGCCGCCATGAGAAACAACAGCACGCCGTAGACCAGCCCGTTCAGAAGCTGGGCGACAAACAGATCCATATATGCCCCAGGCTAATGTGCTGATCTGTCGGCTGTTCGTCGCGCCTCGCTCTCGCCGCTCAATAGATCTTCTTTCCCGGGTCCTGAACGTCCTTGCTGGTGGAGATGATCTTGGTGGAAATGCCGTCGCCCTTCTCGATCACCTGCGCGATGTAGATATTCTGGATCGGGTTGTGCGTGGCGGGATCCATGCGGAACGGGCCGCGCGGCGCATTGAACGCGACCTTGCTCATCGCGTCGGCAAGCTTGTCCTTGTCCGACGCATCGCCGCCGGTCGCCTTCAGCGCTTCGCAGAGCGCCTTGGCGCCGACATAGCCGTAATCGGCGAACAGATCCGGCGCATATTTGTATTTGGCCTTGAAATTTGTGGCGAACTCCTTGCTCTCCGGGTTATCGACGGTGTCGGTATAAGTCAGCGCGGAAATCACGCCCACTGCGGACTTGCCGACCGCGCTCGCGGTCTGCGAGTCGATCATGGTGAAACCCGTGAGCGGCATCTTCTCCTTCAGGCCGAATTCGGAATATTGCTGCACGAAACGCGCCGCATCCGCGCCCGGCATGAAGTCGTAAGTGACCGGCGGATTGATCGACTTGATGTCGGTGAGATAGGCGCTGAAATCCGCGGTGCCGAGCGGCGGCCAGATTTCCTTGAGCACCTTGCCGCCTTTGGCGACATAGGGCCCCTTGAACTGATTCATGACGTCGTGGCCGCCGGCATAGTCGGACGCCGTGAGCACGATCTCCTTGCCGAGATTGTCGTAGACATAATCCGCCATCGGCACCGACAGCTGATAGGTCGAGATCGAGGTGCGGAACAGATAGGGATAGCGGTCCCAGGTGATGGCGTCGGTGCCGGCACCGGTCACGATGTAGAACGCCTTCTGCTGCTTCATGTAATTGAGGACCGCGAGCGCGACATTGCTCGCCTGAATCCCCAGCACCAGATCGACATTGTCGCTCTCGACGAGCTTCTTGGCCTTCTGCAGGCCGATCTGCGGATTGAACTGATCGTCTTCCTTGATGAGCTCGATCTTGCGGCCGGCGACCGTCCAATTGATGCTGTCGAAATAGAGCGACATGGCGTTGAAATTGGCCTCGCCGGCATATGCAAGACCGCCGGTATAGGTGTTGATGTTGCCGAGCTTGATCGGCGCCGTTTCCGCGATGACATTTGGTGCGGCGAAACCAGAGGCCAGCACGACGCCCGCGCCGGCCGAATTTTTCATGAATGTGCGTCGAGACACCGCGCCCGCGCGCGCGCCTTGTTTTTTCATTGTCGCTCTCCCTAGCCGCCATAAGGCAGCCGCCGCCATCATAAGCGCTCCTGCGCACGGCACACCAGGGGAGTTTCGGCAAGCTGGCCCATTTGCATTTGCAGAGCCGCGGCGTTGCGGCGGCCTCCACCGCTCGGTAATGAAATGAGAACGAGGAAACGCCTTGCCGGCACGCTTCGCCGCAACGGTGAGTTGCCGAGCAGAAACTAGCGCGTAAAGCGCAAGCGAGCGACAACGGAACGGGCGGTGCGGTAATGACTTTGGAATTCGGCGTTTTCGATCATCTCGATCGCAATGACCTGCCATTGCACGACTTCTACGAACAGCGGCTGAAAGTCATCGAAGCATTCGACCGCACCGGTTTTTATGCCTATCACGTCGCCGAGCATCACTTCACCCCGCTCGGTATGGCGCCGTCTCCGAGCGTGTTTCTTTCCGCCATCGGACAGCGCACCAAGCGGCTGCGCTTCGGCACTTTTGTCTACGCGCTGCCGGTGCACCACCCGCTGCGGGTGTTCGAAGAAATCTGCATGCTCGATCACATGAGCGGCGGGAGGCTCGAGATCGGCTTCGGCCGCGGTTCGGTGCCGTTCGAGATTTCCTATTACGGCCAGAACGCCGAAGAACGGCAGGAAATCTATGCCGAGCGGCTCGAACTCATCCTCAAGGCCTTTACCGTCGGCACCCTCGACTGGAACGGCCGCTACGACCAGTTCAAGAACGTGCCGATGGAGCTGTCGTCGCTGCAGAAGCCGCATCCCCCGCTGTGGTATGGCGCGCATTCACCGGACAGCGCCGCACGCGCCGCGCGCAAGGGCCTCAACATCGTCACCAATGACATGCCGGGCAATACGCGCGCCATCGTCGACCGCTACCGGCAGGTCCGAGGCGAGGCGCAAGAAACGCAGAGCGAAACGGCGCCGCCCAAAATGGGCATGGTGCGTTTCATTCTGGTGGCCGACAGCGACGATGAAGCGATGAAGATCGCACGCCGCGCCTATCTGCGCTGGCGGGCGAGCTTTACCTATCTGTCGGAAATGAACGGGACGCTGCCGCAGTCGCCGCTGCGCGTCGACAGTTTCGACACGCTCATTACGCAAGGCCAGGCCATCGCCGGTGCGCCGGAAACGGTGCGCGCCTTTCTGGCGGCGCAGATCAAGGAGTGCGGCGTGAATTACGTCGTCGGTCAACTCTGCTTCGGCGATCTCGCACTCAGCGAAATGCTGCGCTCGGTCGAACTCTTTGCCGCACATGTCATGCCGGCACTGCGGAAGAAATCCGCGCCATAGCGTATAAACGGCCATGACCGATTCTCACGGACGCTTCGTCTGGTACGAATTGATGACGACCGACTTGAAGGCTGCGGCGGCCTTCTACGCCAAGGTCGTCGGCTGGGGCATGCGTGATGCCTCGATGCCCGGCATGTCCTACACGCTGCTGACCGTCGGCGAGACTTCGGCCGGCGGCTTGATAACCCTGCCGGAGGACGCCAAGCGCATGGGCGCGCAGCCGCGCTGGCTCGGCTATGTCGCCGTCGACGACGTCGATGCGGCCGCCCGACGGATTAGCCAATTTGGCGGAGCTGTCCACGTTCCGCCCTCTGACATCCCCGATATCGGCCGCTTCTCGGTCGTCGCCGATCCGCAGGCTGCGACGTTTGCGTTGATCAAATGGCTGAAGCCGGGCCAAGCGCAGCCCGATGAATTGGACAAACCCGGCTGGGTCGGCTGGCATGAACTCCTCGCCGCCAATGGGGAGCAGGCGTTTCCTTTTTACGCGGAGCTTTTTGGCTGGCGGAAAGCGGAGGCCGAAATCGAGCCTGAGAGCACGTATCGGCCGTTCTCCGTTGCAACGCAGACGATCGGCGGTATGTTCACCAAGCCGGCGATGGTGCCGATGCCGTTCTGGCTTTACTACTTCAACATCGGCGATATCGGCGCAGCCGTTGAGGACGTGAAGGCTCTCGGCGGCAAGATCCTGGAAGGCCCTGTCGATGTGCCGGGCGGCAGCCGGGTGGCGCGATGCGAGGATCCCCAGGGCGCCATGTTCGCGCTCATCGAGAAACGAAAAGACAACGCCGTTGGCTATTTCGCGCGCGGCGCTTCCGCGCCCGGCGCGGGCGGCCGACGGTGGTCCTGGTAATCAGCACGACGATTCTGATTTCACGCCGCGGCCCAGCGCGAATTGGCCGACTGGACCTTCGACGTGGAATTCCAGCCCGGTCATTTTTGCGAACAGATCGATATTGGTGGTGCCGATGGCGCAGCCGCCGAGCCCGATATCCGTCGCCATCATGTAGAGCGTTTGCAACAATACGCCCACGTCTTTCAGGATCAGCGCATAGGCGATCGAACTGTATTTCCATGACACCCTGGAAAAGCGCGCGGCAATCGTGATCAGAATTTGCGGAACGGCCGACGCGCCCATGGCGAATTCGGCGCCCTTCAACAGCGCTTCGAACTCCGGTTCACGGACTTCGATACGCACCAGCGTGTGGCCGCCGGCGTCGTAGTGATAGAAGCCGCGCGGCAGGCCTTCACACTTGTCGACGGCAAGATAGAGCTCGAGCTCGTAGCTCGCGCCACCCGACGGATAAGGCCTGATCGTATGCGTGAGCGTCGGCCCGCCGCCGGCCGGATCGGCATCGGGGTCGAGCGGCGTTTCCACCGTCGAATAGACGCGGGCCGCGGCGTCGAGAAACCGCGACAATTCGGCAAGCGCGATCGGGGCTAGATCGTCGAAGTCGCGCGTCGAATGACGTTCATTGAGGATCTTTGCGGCTGGCGAAATCTCTTGCGCAAGCGCGGTTGAGAAAGGACGCAGATCGATCTTCGTCCCCGGCCAATTCGGGCGTATCGCGGGCCGCTCCGGCACAACATCCGCGTAGGAATAATGCCCGCCCACCGGATTAGCGTGGCGGCCCTCGGTGCTGCGCGCATGGAAAAGAAGATCGTGAAAGTCCCAGAGGACGAGATTGCCGTCGCCTTCCGTCGGCCGCAGCCCTTCGTCATTGGCGCCGACCTTGAAGAGAATCTGGCAATCCACAAGGAGCGCCAGAAGCTCGATGCCGGCCAAGCCGGCCTGACGGCGGAGTGCTTTGACTTTTTGCGGCGTAGCGAGCGCCGCCAACAGGGCGGCGATCTTCGGATCGCGGATTTTGAACAAGGCGCCGGCGCGCGGCGATTCCAGAACCATTTCGTCGGCGCGGCGCCGCATATAGGCAAATCGCGACAGAACGACCACTTCGTTATCGCGCAGTTTTGGATTCTGCGGCCAATAATCCGGAAGCTGCGGCTCGATGACGACTTGATCCGCGCCGCCGCGCGAACGCCCCAGCCGGTATTCCACGAGACCGCGCGCGGCCAGGCGCCGAACCAAGAGGTGAATTTCCTTGTCGAGGCTCCGCCTTCGCGACGCGAAGGACGCTAACGGCAGACCCGCGCGCAAATCCTGTACGCGTTCCGCCACGCTCGCGCTGAACTTTCCCAAACTGGCGGAAAAATCGTCGACGCCAACGACGATGTCTCCGCCCGGGCGCGCTTGGAGCGTGACGTGTTGGAGAAGCCTTACGGAAAGTCCTTCCGGCGCGGCCCGTCGCTTCTCCTTTGTGACGCGAGCGGGCAAGACGAGACCACCTCAAGTGTGGGGATGCAGCGGATTGAGATCGGGCTCCGCTACCGGCCGGTCCAGCAAGCCGAGCTTGACCGGCACATCGTACAACCGGCCGGGCGCAAAGCGGCGATAGAAATGCCGCATGCCAGGAACGATCACGCGGACCACCGGCACTTCGATATCGGGACGCGTCTGATCGAGCACGAGGAAATCGAGGCCCGCCCGTTTGGCGATATCCACGCAGGCCTGCACCTGCTCGCGGGTGTCAAGGCTGCCAAACTTCGCGCCAAGGCCCGCGGCGAGCTTACCGACACCGCTCGGCAGCAGGTAGGGATGGTCCCGCAGACGAAACGGGCCGGACTCGTCCGCCCCCGATGTGTCGCGCGCACCGAGCAACCCGATGGACAGAAACTGGTTCAGTTCGGTCAGCGACCGCAACATGGCGATGCGGGCATCGAAATGCGAGCCGGAGCCGTATTCGACAAATTCGGCGCCGTCCTTGTCGGAATGCGACATCGCGACGAAGCTAGGAACGCCGAGGTCGCTGGTGATGTCGATCGCCCACACCCGGCGTCCGGTATCGGCAAGCTGGTTCTTGAGATCGCGGACGTAAGGATCGTCGAACTGGGCGAGATCCACTTCCGGCAGCTTCACGCGATTGTACCACCAGATGGCGTAGGAATCGCGCTCCACGAGTTCGAGGAACCCCTGGACGATGGCTTCCTCGCGCGTATTGCCGGCCGCACAGCCGTTGGAATCGGCAAAGATCATCTGCTCGGGCGAAGGACCGCCGCGGTAGAAGAAATACAACATGCTGGTCGGCAGATATTTGAAGCGCTCATCGCGCAGCGACCAGACCGGCGACCATTCCATTGCGGCCGACCGGTCGAAGGGCATCGGTATCGGCGTGCCGTGGTGATCATGATCGTCGTGATTGTGCAACGGGCCCTGAGCTTTCCGATACTGCGCGTCGCTGAACAGGAGGATATCGTTTGGAACTACGGCTTCGCCCGGCGCGAAATCGGTGAACCGCCGCGTTACTCTGATCTCGTCGCCCTGATAAATTCCGGAATAGCGCTCGATCGCTTCCATGAGCGCGCTGGCTTCGCCCTGCTCGGCGGTGCTGCCCTTGCCGAAGCTGCCGCCGCTCAGACCGGCGCGCAATTCGTCGACCGACTCGGCGGGCCCGCAGAAATTGTGTCCGGCGTAGTAGTTGGTATTGAGCGGCAGATCGACGTCGATCCGTTCGAGCTTCGTCACCACGCCGCTCAGCGCGCTGACGTGCTTTTTGTTGCGCGCGACCGTCGCCCGCGACGACACGGAGCGGTACCCCCCGCTGGTCATGATCAATTTGGCGCCGCCCTTGAGTTCAATAGGCGCCGGCGTCCGGCGCGGATCGCGTAGTTTCTTCTGGCCGCATGCCGGGCATTGCGGGCGGCGTGTGACGTAGTGCCTGGCGATGCTCGAGCCTAAGAGATCGAGACTGACGATGTGATCGTGCAGCTCGGTGCGGAAATCGGTAGCGATTGCTTTGGCGATTTCCATGGCCGCGAGCGCGGTGGCGTTGTGACCCAACGTGTCCTTGACGAGCGGCGACGCAACGATCTGGCGGGCTTGCCGGCGATCGAGCAGCGCCTTGATCTCGCGGTTGCGCGTCATGCGGTCGGCGAGACAAGCCCAGCAAGCGCTTTTGCCCGGCGTGAACACCGGCCCGACCAGAGGAAAAACGCCGGACGGCTGCACCAATAGCCAAGGCGTCTTGTCCGCCAAATGTCTCTGATTCAATTCGGCGAGATGCGCATCGAGATAATCGTTGACCACCACGACCGTCAGATCGGCTTTGCCGGCGACGACGCGGACGCCGAGTTTCGTCAGCGCGGCGCCGAGTTCCTTTGCGCCCTTCACATCGATCGATTGAAGGCGCACGCGGCATTTCTTGAGATTTTGCTCAGCCGTCTCCGGCGGAATTCCGAGGCTTGCCCAGTACGAACTTGCCGTGCTCGCCGACGAACGGGTTTTCGGAATGACGTAGCCGCGCTCGATCAAGCGCTTGAGCGCTTCATTGACTGTGTCGATTGGATATTTCTTCCCGAGATCGTGGGCGATCCGGCCAAAGCTTTTTCCGGCGCCGATGGCGTCGGCGACCGCACAATAGAGTTCGCCGTGAAGAAAGAACTTCCGGTCCTCGGAATAGAGGCACACGACATCCGGCGGCAGGACGTAAACGGAGAAATGCGGCGCGAATTGCGCAATGACTTTGCTGTCGAATTGCACCGCGCCGCCGCTGCGATCACTCGTGACGGAACCGGTACGCGGGGCCCGAGGCTTCTTGCCGCCAGTGTGAATCGCCATAGCCGGGCAAATATTCGCGAGGTTGTTCTTAGACAGAAGCGCGTCAGCACCTCAGTGCGCCGCCACTCACCTGACAGTCGGCCGTTTACGCGGCGATCGCGGGCAGTGGATCAGTCCGAACCAAGTAGCTCAACAATACAAGTAGCTCAACAATAATAGACACAGGTCCGGCCGGGTCACGCAGGGCCCGGCCATATGACCTGTGTCTGTTGATGTAGCAGAAACGTCGTCGAGCCTAGCAGGCGCGGCAACCGCCTCTCGACCAACACCATCCGCAACCGCCGCAGCCACCGCAGCCACCGCAGCCTCTCCAGCCGCAACGGCAACCGCCGCACCGGCAGCCGCCACACCGGCAACCCCAGGCGAGCTTGTCGCCGGCCTTGGTTGTCGCGGCGCCTTCCTTGTCGAACACATAGAAGGTCGACAGGCTGACGTCGGAAATCTCTTCCTCACCGAGGAAGAGTTGGTGTTGTGGTATCGCGTTTTGCGCCGGCACATCGGCCGCCGCTCCGCCAGTTGCTGCAGACGCCCCACTGGCCATAGCAAAAGATACGCCGGCGATTCCCAGAACGGGGATGGCCTTGCTCCGGCGGTTTCGTTTCGAGGGTAGTTTCGCACGCGCCATTTTAGAGTCCTCCCATACCTGTGGGCATGTTGCTCAAGCGATCAATTGCGCATCGCTATTGTACGCTTGGCCGATACGTCCAAGCAAGCGATGATCGGTCGAGAACGACATTAATTCAATTACATATCGCCAATATAACGTAGCTGCACGAGCTGCGTTCCACGATGTCGCCATTTTCGATTGAAGTGCCGCCATCAAAATGAACAAGTAATGAATGGATCGGCAACATCGTACCGACAGAGCAACCTCGCGGCCACGAATCAATCCGGAACGGCGCTTCGGGCGAAACCTGTTGGGGGTGCGGTGCAATAGAATTTCAAACCAGAACTAGCCGCATCAGCTCGTTGTGACTCGTTATGCCGAGCCGGGCATAGGCGCGCTTGCGGTAGGTCCGAACCGTATTGACGCTGATGCCGAGCGCAAGCGCGATCGCCTCCGAACTCTTCCCCTGCATGATGCCAACGCATACGTCGAGCTCGCGCCGCGCCAGGTGCGGCATGATCTGGCGCAGACGGCGAGCGAGAACATCCGTCTCACCGTTTTGCCCCACAGCGCTCCGTTGCGCGTCGTGCTTGGCGAGCAGCGCGAACATGACGTCGGCACATTCGAGAACGCCTGCGAAGTCGGTGACGACGAAATGGCCGCGCTGTGCGCTGCGATAGAGATTAAGCCGAATGGTCTCGGCGCCATGACGCTTAATGATCGAAAAGCGGTCGATCAGGTCGACAGAGGAATAGCAGTCGCGCCGGTAGGCGTCGTGATCGATGTCCTGGCAAAGCACGCGGACGGCCATTTCGTAATTGGGCGAGGCCTCGCGGCCGCAAAGCAGATTCGCCGGGTCGTGATTCCAGTAATGTTCGAGGTATTTATTTGCGACGATCCGGGCGATCGGCTTCGCGCCACGATTGAGCGCGAACAAGAGCCGCGCCGGCGCATGGTCCGAACTGGCAAAGGCCGTGACATGCTCGCAGGCGGTCGCCTCCCGCACGATCTGGAAAAACGACGGCTCGAAACTCGGCGAGCCAATCTTGCCGATCAGATCGCCAATCTGGCGTTTGATCGGATTATCGCTGCGGCGGCCGTGTTCAAGGTTATAGGTTTGCATGGATGCGGTTGCAGGTTTCAGCAATAATGGCCGTCACCATGGCATGTGACAGACGGTTTTCTGCTCCGATGCCATCTTACGCCGGACTTGGTGCGCCGGCCAGCCGGCCGTTTGGGCGGGCGGGCTTATGCCGAAGCTTCAAGGAAGCCAGTTTAAGGACGCCAAGGACGCCAAGTCAGGGAGGATTCCATGCTCTGCAAAAAGCTGCATCACGCCGCGTTCCGCTGCAAAGACGCCAAAGCGACCGTCGCGTTCTACACCAAAGTTCTCGGTCTCAAATTCGCGCATGCGATGGGCGAGGATCACGTCCCTTCGACGGGGAAATACAGCCCGCATGTCCACATCTTCCTGGAAATGGAGGACGGCAGCGCGATCGCGTTTTTTGAATGTCCGAACGATCCCGGCAATATGAAGGACATGGAGTCGCCGGACTGGATCCAGCATTTCGCCTTCGAGGTCGAGAGCGCCGAGGCGCTGCTGAAAGCCAAGGCCGACATGGAAGCCAACGGCGTCAAAGTCGTTGGTCCGACCAATCATGATGATTTCATCCAGTCGATCTATTTCTTCGATCCGTCCGGTCATCGCCTCGAATTGACGGTGCGGACGGAGCACGATCCCAAGCGTATCAGGCAATTCGAAAACGAGGCGCCCAGGGTTCTCGACCTGTGGGACCAGACCCATGACTGGTCGCAGCGCGAGAAAGCGTTCGGCGGCAAAACGGGCTACAGCCGCAACGTTTGAGTTTAAGCGCCGGGCATTCGACCGAGCTCAACAAAAATCGGGCCGGTCTGCCGGATACGACGACGAAGCCGCAAACGGCTTTCAGGAAAAGTCCAAGGGGAAACGCCGATGGTCCGTACTTTTTGCGCAATTGCGCTTGCCGTCCTCATCGTTCCGTCATCGTTGCCGTCCGGGTCGGCGCAGGCGGAGCCATATCCGGCACGGCCGATCCGCATCCTGGTCGGTTTCGGTCCGGGCTCGAGTGCCGACGTTGTCGCGCGCGTCATCGGCAAGCAAATGGAGGAAAAACTGGGTCAGCCGGTCGTGGTCGAGAACCGGCCTGGAAACAGCAGCATGACCGCCGCGGAAGCGACAGCACGCGCACCCAACGACGGCTATATGCTGTTCATGGCGACGGTCGCCCAGACCATCAATCCCATCTTCACCCATTCGGACTTCGACCTCGCCAAAGAGCTTTCGCCGATCGCACTCCTTGGCGTCGTGCCCAATGTGCTGGTGGCGCATCCGTCCGTGCCGGCCAACAATGTGCGTGAACTCGTGGCGCTCGCCAAGGCGACGCCGGACACCCTCACCTTCGGCACGTCCGGCGCTGGCACCGCCAGCCACCTGGCCGCAGAATTGTTCAATCTCAAAGCCGGCACGAAGATCTTGCCGGTGCATTATGCCGGCGGCAGCAATCAGGCGGTGGTCGATCTACTCGCCGGGCGCATCACGCTGATGTTCAATGTCGCGGCCACGCTCGCACCGCAGGTCGAGAAAGGCAACCTCAAGGCGCTCGGCATGGCGCAGCCCAAGCGTGCCGCGATCATGCCGAATGTGCCGACCATGGAAGAGCAAGGCATGCCCGGCTTTGACGCCGGCATCTGGATCGGGCTGTTGGCGCCCGCCGGCACGCCGGCACCTATTATCGAGGCGCTGTCGCAATCCGCCAATGCCGCGCTGAAAACCGAACCGGTCAGCACCGCCTTAAAGACGCAAGGCATCGACCCGCTCGGCGGCACGCCGGAGCAATTTCGCGACTTCATTGCGGCCGATACCGAACGGTGGAGCACCGTGGTGCACGCGGCCGGCTTGAGCAATTAGGAGAGGCCGATGGTTTGGTACAAAACGCTCGGCAACGGACCGGCTAAAGCCATTGTCATCCACGGCTGGTTCTCCGACCACAGCATCTTCACGCCGATCTTCGACGCCCTCGATACCGACCAGCATACTTACGCGTTCTTCGATATCCGCGGCTATGGTCAATCCCGGAACGTCGAGGGCTCGTTTAACATTGCTGAAGTAGCGGCCGACGTGACCGCGCTTGCCGACAATCTTGGCTGGAGCGAGTTCCACCTGATCGGCCACTCCATGGGCGGCAAGGCGGCGCAGAAAGCGGCGATGGATGCTCCCGCGCGCATCAAGTCGGTTGTCGCGGCGACGCCGGTGCCGGCCGTGGCACTGCCGTTCGACGACAACCTGTTCGGCTTCTTCACCAAGGCGTGTACGGACGACGCCACCGCGCTTGCGGTGATCGGCGAATCCGTCGGCAACCGGCTCTCATCGGCATGGTTACGGCGGCTGCTGCAAGGTGCGCGCGAGACGGCGCTGCCCGCGGCCTTCAAAAGCTATATGGTGTCGTTCGTCAAAGACGACCTTTCGGCCAATGCCGACAAAGCACGGATGCCCATGCTGATTCTGGCCGGTCAACACGACAGGGGCGTGAGCGAGGAGATGGTCCGCGCTGTTTTTCCCGCGCTCTATCCGCAGGCGCAGGTCGAGACGATCGCCAATTCCGGGCATTATCCGATGGTGGAAACTCCGATCGCCTTCGCCACGCGATTGGAGCAATTCCTCGCCGCCAACGCATAGGCTACGCCGATGAAACTCGCGTCCTTGAAATCCTCCGGTCGCGATGGCGCGCTCGCGGTCGTCGATCGCGACCTCACCAAATGCGCACTGGTGCCGCGAATCGCCCACACGATGCAGCAGGCGATCGAGACGTGGAGCACGGCAGCGCCGAAGCTCAAGGCCGTCTACCAGCACTTGAACGATGGCACCGCAGAACACACCGAGCCGTTCGCGCCGGAGCGCGTCGAAAGCCCGCTTCCCCGCGCCTATCAGTTCCTCGACGGCTCGGTCTATCTCAGCCATATGCAGAAGGCGCGCAAGGCGCGCGGCGCCGAAATGCCGGCCAATTTCGAGACTGAGCCGCTGATGTATCAGGGCATGTCCGACGGATTTATCGGGCCGGCTGACGATATGGTGCTGCCGAGCGACGAACTCGGGGTCGATTTCGAGGCGGAGATCGCCGTCGTGGTCGACGACGTGCCGATGGGCACGTCGGCCGTGGATGCGATGGGGCACATCCAGCTCGTCATGCTGCTCAACGACTTCACGCTGCGGACGCTGACGCGGAGCGAATTGCCGAAAGGTTTCGGCTTCATGCAGGCCAAGCCCACCAGCGCCTTTTCGCCGGTCGCCGTGACACCCGACGACCTGCCGCAATGGGATGGCCAGAAACTCAATGTGCGGCTGATCTCGTCGGTCAACGGCCACAAGATCGGCTCGCCGCATGCCGGTCACGACATGTACTTCTCTTACCCGCAGCTCATTGCGCACGCCGCACGCACCCGCAAACTCGGCGCCGGCACCATCATCGGCGCGGGCACGGTGGCCAACAAGCACGAGGGCGCGGGCTCGTCCTGCATAGCCGAAGTCCGCGCCAACGAAGAAATCGCCAGGGGCAAGCCGATAACGCCGTTCCTGAAATTCGGCGATCACGTGCGCATCGAGGTTCTTGACGAGGCCGGACGAACGATCTTCGGCGCGATCGATCAGCGCATCGTCAAAGGCTGAGGCACAGTCTTATCCCTTTTGCGCCGCTCTGATCTCGTCAAATCTGGCGCGCGCGTGCTCGAATTTATCGCTGAAGAGCCACATCGCATCGAGAATTTCGCGGAACGTCGCCGATGTTTTGGCCCGGTCGGCCTTGCCGAAGGTGAATATGGCGTTGTTGCGCAAATAGCCCATGACCGTCGGATCGGAAATTCTGTAGCTGGTGAGATTTCCCGAATTGAGTGCGGCCTTGGTCGGGCTAGGAATGATCTGAATGAGCTCAAAGAGCTTCATCTGATCGATCGGATCGGGCAGCGCTTTCACGACCACCGGTATTTTTGGGAAAATGTCGGCATGCGCGTTCATGAGGCCGTCGCGCACGGCGGTCCAATGATTGAAGCGAAGATCCGAATTGCCGGCGCGTGCTTCTTCCTTGGCGTCGCGCGCGATCAAGGCAGGATCAAAACTCGCGATCGAAGCTTTGATCGCCGTCCATCGCCGTTGCCCATTTTGATCCTCAGCCGGGCCGGTTTGCAGACTGCCTTTGTAGGTATTCGAACGTGCATTGCCGATATTTTGTTGGCCGTTGGTCTCGGCGAAGAAAATGCCCAGCCCGATGCGGCCGGCCACCTCGGAACTCGCCGCGTCGAGGCCCTTCGCGCGCGCGATGGCCGTCGCCAAATCGACGACGTCTTTGAACGGCGTATCCGATTTCTGCGCATTTGCGGGCGGCGCCTGCATGACGGCGAAGAGGCCAAGATATTCGTCGATAAGCGGCTCGTTGTCGGCATCGAAATAGGCCGGAGGAATGCCGAACTTGTTCGGCCCGCCGATGCGCGACGGCAGCGCGTCGGTGAGATCTTTATACGCGCTCATCATATTGATGCGCGCAAGATAGAGCGCTTGCCCCGGCACATTCGGTAGCTGTTGCTTGGCCGTGATCTCAGCGCGGCGCTCACGCAAGACCGACTTAAACTGGCTGACTGCGTTGTTATAAGCCGTGAGTGCGTCCGCCTGCGTTGCCGTGAGCGCGCCCGATTGCGCCGCCGCGGGCGAAATGAATCCGATGATCATCGCGGCGGCAAGGCAAAGCAACGGCACAGGGAGCCTGCGCACAAGAGCCGCCCAGCGCCCGCTCGCCGGAGCCCTCGGCGTTGTTGCCCCAGTCATGCGCATCGCGCCGCACCTGTCATGAGATTCGATGTGCCACAGGATACGCGCAAAGCGGATTCGTTGGCGATGCTCATGTTGACCGCAGCGGCAGGCTCCCCCGGCGCGGCCCTGCGCCTTGACAGCCCAAGGGCCGCCCGCCAAGCTCATTTGTACACAAACGAGATCGCGGCTTGTCCGGTCGCCTCAATCGTCCTTAAGATGCTGCGGATCAAAGGGTCTCGGTCAGGACACGACCATGGCTGAACAACAGGCACAAGCAGCCGCGAGCGACGACAAGCTCGTCGTCAAGAATATCGGGCTCCTGCTCAGCGGCGACCTCAACCGACCGATCCTCGAGGCCGACAGCATCGTCGCCGTCGGCGGGAAGATCGAAGCCGTCGGCCGTTTCACCGAATTGGACACCGCCGGCGCCAAGACCGTCGTCGATGCGCAAGGCACGGTCCTCGCCCCCGGCCTGATCGACAGCCACGTTCATCCGGTCGCCGGCGATTGGACGCCGCGGCAAAATCAATTGGGCTGGATCGACTCCACCATGCATGGCGGCGTCACCACCATGATCTCGGCCGGCGAGGTTCACACGCCGGGACGGCCCCGCGACATTGTCGGGCTCAAAGCGATGGCCGTCTATGCGCAGCGGACATTCGACGCGTTCCGGCCCAATGGCGTGAAAATCCATGCCGGCGCCCCGGTGCTCGAGCCGGGAATGACCGAAGCCGATTTCAAGGAGCTCGCGGCATCCGGCGTAAAGCTTCTCGGCGAGGTCGGCCTCGGCGGCGTCAAGGACGGCGTCACCGCCAAGCAAATGATCCTCTGGGCGCGCAAATACGGCATTCAATCGACCATTCATACCGGTGGGCCGTCCATTCCAGGCTCTGGCTTGATCGGCGCCGATGTCGTTCTCGAAGCCGACACGGATGTCGTCGGCCATATCAATGGCGGCCACACCGCGCTCCCTGACCAGGAAATCCGCTGCATCTGCGAGGGTTGCCGCCGCGGCCTGGAGCTCGTCCACAATGGCAATGAGCGCGCCGCGCTCTACACTTTGCGCACCGCCAAGGAGATGGGCCAATTGGAACGGGTCATTCTCGGCACCGACGGGCCCGCGGGATCCGGCGTGCAGCCGCTCGGCATCGTGCGCATGATCTCGATGCTGTCCTCGCTCGGCGAAGTTCCGGCGGAGATCGCGTTCTGCTTCGCCACCGGCAATACCGCGCGCATGCGCGAGCTCGATTGCGGCTTGATCGAGCCCGGACGCGCCGCGGATTTTGTTTTCATGGACAAGGCGCAGCATTCCGCGGGAAAGACGTTTCTCGACAGTATCGCGCTTGGCGATCTGCCCGGGATCGGCATGGTCGTGATCGACGGCGTGGTCCGCAGCGGGAGGAGCCGCAACACGCCGCCGGCGGAAAAAATCCCCGTCGTCGTCAAATGACTCTCGCGAGCCGCGTCTGATGCGAAGGGCGTCTGCTTACACGTTACGCGTCAACGGCAAGCAGCATGTCGTCACCGGCGAAGGCAATACGCCGCTCATCTATTTCCTGCGCAACGATCTGGCGCTGAACAGCCCTAAATTCGGCTGCGGGCTCGGCGAGTGCGGCGCCTGCACCGTGCTCATCGACGGCGAAGCCGTGCGGAGCTGTGCCTGGCCGCTGCGGCTGGCGCAAGATCGCGACATTGTCACGCTCGAGGGGCTTGGCGGCGCAGACGCGCCGCATGTGCTGCAGCAGGCTTTCATCGATGCGCAGGCGGCCCAGTGCGGCTACTGCATCAGCGGCATGATCATGACCGCGAAGGCGTTTCTCGATGCTCATCCGGCGCCGGATGATGCGGCGATCCGCGAAGCGTTGCGGTTCAATCTCTGCCGCTGCGGCACGCATATCGAGATCGTCAAAGCCATTGCCTCGGCCGCAGCGCGATGGCGCAAGGACACGGACGCCGCCTCAACCACTGGCGCATTCGGGGGCAGCCGGTGACGACCCCACCGCCGCCGCGCCGTCAACTTCTCAAGCGCAGCGGCATCCTCGCTGTCGTGTCGCCGCGTGACGGGGAAACGCAGAATGACGCCTCAGACGAAGAGACGCTCGACATATATATCTGTCTCACCGCCGAGGGCCGCATCGTCGCTTTTTGCGGCCATGTCGATCTCGGCACCGGCATCCGCACGGCGCTGGCGCAAATCATTGCCGAAGAGTTCGACTTCCCCTTCACTGCCATCGAACTGGTCCTGGGCGACACATCGGAAACTCCCAATCAGGGACCGACTATCGCCAGCGAAACCATTCAGGTCACCGCGCAGCCATTGCGTATGGCGGCCGCGCAAGCGCGGCAGCACCTCGTGGCGCTCGCGGCCGAAGCGCTGCGCTGCTCAACCGCCGAGCTGACGATCGCCGACGGCAATCTGTGCCGGCACGGCAATGACACGCCCGCGATCACGCTTGAAACTCTGCTCGGCAATCGCCGCATCCTTTTGCCGCTTGCCGCCGACACACGGCTCAAGCCGGTCGATCAGTATCGCATCGTCGGACAACCAATCGGCCGCGTCGACATTCCGGCAAAGGTCAGCGGTCAATTCGTTTATGTGCACGACGTCCGCATGCCGGGAATGCTGCACGGCCGCGTGGTGCGCCCGCCTTATGCCGGGATCGACAGCGGCGAATTCATCGGACGCAGCCTGGAAACGGTCGACCGTACCTCGCTTCATGGCATTCCCGGCATTCGCGCCGTGGTGGTCGAAGGCGATTTCGTCGGCGTCGTCGCTGAGCGCGAAGAATACGCGGTCGAGGCGGCGCTCAAGCTCAATGTGCGCTGGAAGAGTTGGCAGACCTCGTCCGGCCTCGGCGACATCAACGCGGCGCTGCGCGCAAACCCCGCCACGGTGCGGCGCCTCGTCGATCAAGGCGACGTCGAGGCGGCGCTGAAGTCGGCCGCGAACCGGCTCGATTGCAGCTATGTCTGGCCTTATCAGATGCACGGCTCGATCGGCCCGTCCTGCGCCGTCGCCGACGCGAGAGACGACGGCATTACCGTCTGGTCCGGCACGCAAAATCCGCACGCGCTGCGCGCCGACATCGCGCTGCTCGCCGGCCTGCCACAGCAGCGGGTCGACATCATCCGACTGGAAGCCGCCGGCTGCTATGGCCGCAATTGCGCCGACGACGTCTCGGCCGATGCGGTTCTGTTGTCGCGCGCGGTCGGCGCTCCGGTTCGCGTCCAGCTGTCGCGCGAACAAGAGCATCTCTGGGAACCCAAGGGCGCGGCGCAAGTCATGGATGTCTCCGGCGCGCTCGGATCGGATGGCGCGCTTGCGGCCTATGATTTTCAAACACGCTATCCGTCTAACGCCGCCCCGACGTTGGCGCTGTTGCTGACCGGAAAGGTCGCGCCGCAACCCACGACCCAGCAAATGGGCGACCGCTCGGCGGTGCCGGCCTACAATTACGAAAACATGCGCATTACCGCCTACGACATGCCGCCGATCGTGCGCGCCGCATGGCTGCGCGGCGTCTCGGCGCTGCCAAATGTGTTCGCGCACGAGAGCTTCATCGACGAGCTCGCGCATGAAGCGAAAGAAGATCCCGTCGCGTTCCGGCTACGCCATCTCAACGATGCGCGGGCGGCTGAGTTGGTGCGCGCGACCGCGGCCCGCGCCGGCTGGCAGCCGCATGTCGGACCGAAAGCGCAAGATCAGGAAAACGTAGACATCGTGCGCGGCCGCGGCTTCGCCCAAGCGCGCTATGTGCACGGCGCCTGGCCCGGTGTCGGCGCGGCGTGGTCGGCCTGGGTCGCCGATGTCGCCGTGAACCGTTCGACCGGCGAAGTTTCTGTCACGCGCGTGGTGGTCGGCCAGGATACCGGCCTGATGATCAATCCGGCCGGTGTCGCGCATCAGATCCACGGCAATGTCGTGCAATCGACGAGCCGCGTGCTCAAGGAACAGGTGACCTTCTCCGAGACCACCGCCGTCGCGAGCCGCGAATGGGGTAGCTATCCGATCCTGACCTTTCCTGAATTGCCCGCGGTCGATGTGCTGTTGATGGACCGGCAATACGACGCGCCGCTCGGCGCCGGTGAATCAGCGTCGGTGCCGAGTGCCGCTGCCATCGTCAATGCCGTCTACGATGCGACGGGTGTGCGCTTTCGCGAATTGCCGCTGACGCCGGAGCGAGTCTTGGCCGGGCTCGGCAGGCGCCCCCCTGCTCCGCGCAAAACGCCGGCGAGACGCTGGGCGCTCCGGGCCGGTCTCGGCGGTCTCTTGGCCGGGCTCGCCACGTTTGCCTCGATTGGCTTGGCGATCAAACCGGCGATGGCGCCGATCCAACGCCCCGATCCGACAACCTATTCCGCGGCAACCATCGAAAAAGGGCGACGGCTCGCGGCACTCGGCGGCTGTGCGCTCTGCCATACGGCGAAAGACGGCCTGCTTTATGCCGGAGGCCTGGCGCTGCAGACGCCGTTCGGCATCGTAATGACGACCAACATTACTCCGGATCCCGCGACCGGCATTGGCAACTGGTCCTTCCCCGCCTTTGAACGCGCCATGCGCGAAGGCATTCACCGCGACGGCCGTCACCTTTATCCGGCTTTTCCCTATCCGAATTTTGCCACGGCGACGGAAGCCGACCTGCAAGCGCTCTACGCCTTCCTCATGGCGCAGCCCGCCGTCGTGCAAGCCAACAAACAAAGCCGCCTGATCTTTCCTTTCCATATCCGGCCGCTGCTTGCGGTGTGGAATTTGCTGTTCAACCGGCAGAGCGAAGTTCAAACCGAGCCGGCGCGTTCGGCGCTGTGGAATCGCGGCCGCTATCTCGTTGACGGACTCGGTCATTGCGGCGCCTGCCACTCGCCGCGCAATGCGCTCGGCGCCGAGCGCAGCGGCAGCTTTTATCTTTCGGGCGGCAGCGCCGAAGGCTGGGATGCGCCGGCGCTGACACGAGTATCGATGGCGCCGGTGCCGTGGAGCGAAGACGAGCTCTTCGCCTATCTGCGCACCGGCACCGCGGCGCATCACGGCACCGCATCAGGCCCGATGGCGCCGGTGGTCGAAGAGCTCAAGCAATTGCCGGACGACGATATCCGCGCCATGGCCAATTATCTCGCCTCGTTCAACGACGCGCTGCCAGGCTCGGAAGCTACAACGCTTGCCGAGCACATCACGACGTCGACCGCTATGGCAACGAGCAGCGGCAGCGCCGCGCGGCTCTATCAAGGCGCGTGCGCGGTCTGTCACGAGCCGGGCGCGGCCTTGGCCAATCGCGGGCCCGCTTTGGGCTTGAGCTCCAAACTCTATGCCGCGAATCCGACCAATTTCCTGCGCCTGCTGCTCGAGGGTGGCGGCCACGCCTCAGGCTCGATGCCGGGCTTTGCCGCGTCCTTGGACGATCGTCAGATCACGGAGCTTGCCCGTTACCTGCGCAGCCGATTTGCCCCGCAGCAGCCGCAATGGCGCAACGTCGAGCAAACTCTGACGACGATCCGCACTGTCGCCGCTCAGTGACGGCTGCTCAATAACGGAGCAACAAAAGCGCGAAAAGCCGCTAGCGGCCCGGCTTGACTCCTCAAAAAAGCAAAGCCATTATTGTTTGTATACTAACGATTTTGCCGGAGCGTGGTACGGAAAGAGCAGTTGCCGGCGTTGGCGCAAAACAGGCTTGATCGCGATGCGGAAGCCCTCTTCAATCCGCTCGGGGGCCGATCGAGCGTCAGCATCGCCCCGGAACCTCGCCACCAACACGCCATGAGCACACCATGAGCGTCACCGAAGCCGAGCCGACCACTGACGACAAGATACGCTGCGACGCCTGTCCGGTGATGTGTTACATCAAGCCCGGCGCGCTCGGCGCCTGCGATCGCTACGCCAATGTCGACGGCAACCTGGTCCGCGTCGATCCCCATGTGATGCTGAGCCGGATCATCGCCAAGGGCGGCGAGGTCGTGCCGTTCGCCGAAGCGCCGGAATGGAGCGGCGGCATTCTCAATCAGGACGAAACTTTCGTCACCGCGATCGGCGCCGGGACGACTTATCCGGATTATAAGCCGGCACCCTTCATCGTGTCGGCCGAAGTCGACGGCGTCGACATGGTGACCGTCGTCACCGAAGGCATTTTCAGTTATTGCGGCGTGAAGATTAAGATCGACACCGATCGCTTTCTCGGGCCCGAAACCAATGCAGTGCGGGTGGACGGCGAGATGGTCGGTCATGTCACGACCGCGGAATACGGTTCGCAGATGCTGTCGCTCGGCGGCGTCAAGCATCTCACCGGCGGATCGAAGAAAGAAGGCCGCGTCACCTGCGACACACTGTTGGCGCTGTGCAACGGAAAAGCCGTCGAAATGGCGGTCGACGGCGGTGAGAAGCTGATCGTCCAGGCCGGCAAGCCGCCCGTGGTCAACGGCGTCACTGAAGAGCGCATGCGGGTCGGCTGCGGCTCGGCGACGATCGGCATTTTCGCCAAGCAATGGCAAGATAAAGTCGACGATGTCGTCGTCGTCGACGACCACATCACCGGTGTCTTGTCGGAGCATCAGGCCGGCAAGTTCCTCGGCATTCCTTCGACCGGCATCAAGATCAAGGGACGCCGCTCGACGCCGGGGCGCTATTTCCAGGTCGCCGAGCCCGGCACCGGATGGGGCGGCACCAATATCAGCGATCCGCTGGCTATTCTCGGTCCGTTCGATCCGAAAACCGCGCGGCCGGGCATGCGGCTGCTCATGGTCTCCACCACCGGCGAGCACGCGGCCTATTACGAATTGGACGAGGCGCTGCGGCCGGTGCAGAAGGACATGCCGGCACCGCTCGTCGAGCCCGTCGAACGCATCGCAGAGAATTGCGAGCCGGCTTTATCGACCGTGCTGTTCGTGGCGGGCGCGGGCGGCTCGTTGCGCGCCGGCGTCACGGAAAATCCGGTGCGCCTGACGCGCTCGGTCAAAGACGCGCTGACTTATGTGACCTGCGGCGGCGCGCCGGTCTATGTCTGGCCGGGCGGCGGCATCACCTTCATGGTCGACGTGACGCGGCTGCCGGAAAACGCCTTCGGCTATGTGCCGACACCGGCGATCGTTGCGCCGCTCGAATTCACCTTGCGGCTGTCGGACTATGAGGAGCTTGGCGGGCACATGGATTCGGTCAAGCCGCTATCGAGCCTGACCGGCGGCGCGCGGCTGAGCCTGCCGCACCGGCAGGACAATCCTTGGCCCTTTGCGCCGGGCCGCGCCCCGCGCTCGCACGGATAGGCGCCATGCTCGAGCAGCCCACTGCGAGGTTTCTGACCGATGGGAAGCGGCTCCTGCTGCAGCACGGTCCGATCGATCTCGTCGTGCAGGCCTTTGGTGACGAGGCGGCAGCGCACGCTGCTTATCAAGCCGCGATGCGCCGCTTCGACGGTCTCCTGGCCGAGTTGTGTCAGGAACTCGTATTGCTGCGGTCGCCGTTTGACCGCACGCGCGCAATGCCCGTCGGGCCCGTGGCGCGCCGCATGGCGGCAGCCGTGTCGCCGTTCGCGCAAGACATATTCATTACGCCGATGGCCGCGGTGGCCGGCGCCGTCGCCGAAGAAATCATCGACGTCATGACGGCGGCCGCACCGTTGACGCGCGCCTATGTCAACAATGGCGGCGACATCGCGCTGCATCTGACCGGGCGGCAGCGTTTCAAGATCGGCCTGATCGATCGGCCCGATCTGCCAACTCTGTTTGGAACGACGGAGATCGGCGCCGCGGACGGCATTCGCGGTATCGCCACGAGCGGCTATCTCGGGCGCAGCTTCTCGCTCGGCATTGCCGAGGCGGTCACGGTGCTGGCGCCGACCGCAGCGATGGCGGACGCGGCGGCAACCGTCATCGCTAATGCGGTCGATCTGCCAAACCATCCCGCAATTCAGCGCGTGCCCGCCCATTCTCTGCAACCGGACAGCGATCTTGGCGCGATCCCTGTCACGCGTACGGTCGGCGCCTTGAGCTATGACGACATCGAAACGGCCCTTGGCCGCGGATTGCTTCAGGTCGACAGACTGCAGAAGCAGGGACTGATCGCGGCTGCTGCGCTGCATTTGCAAGGCACAAGCCGCGCGCTCGGCGCCGTCGTCGCACAGACGGAAGCGGAACTTGCGCACGCCGACGCGACTTTGACTTTGGCAAAGTAGGGCAACGGACCAAGGGACGATCTGCATGAAAGCCAAGATCCGCAAGCTTCTTACCGTCCTCGAAGAGACGCGCCTCGAAATGGATCAGAAAATCGAGCCGCCGACGCGGCGCGCGGCGGCGATCGCCGTGATCGAAAACCCTTTCGCCGGGCGCTACGTCGAGGACCTCTCCGAGCTGATCGATATCGGCGAAGAGCTCGGTGAGGTGTTGGCCAAGCGCGCGATCGCAGCGCTCGGCATCGAGGGACCGCGGGCGGAGAGCTATGGCAAGGCTGCCGCGGTCGGCGAGAACGGCGAGCTCGAACATGCCGCCGCGATCCTGCATCCGAAACTCGGCGCGCCGGTGCGCAAAGTTCTCGGCACCGGCGCGGCTTTGATCCCGTCGTCGAAGAAGCGCGGCGGCCCCGGCGTCGCACTCGACATCCCGCTCGGCCACAAGGACGCCGCCTTCGTGCGCAGCCATTTCGACGGCATGGAAGTGCGCGTCGCCGACGCGCCGCGTGCCAATGAGATCATGATCGCCGTGGCCGTCACCGATTCCGGCCGGCCGCTGCCCCGCGTCGGCGGCTTGAAGAAGAACGAGATCAAAGGCGTCGACGGACTTCGCTAGCAAAGCTACGCCACAGCAAATCGCAACGGACATTTAAGTGGAGCAATCATGAAAACTCTATCGGCCATTTTGGCGAGCGTAACTCTGGCAACGGCGTTGAGCGGCCTCGGGCGGCCCGTCTTCGCGGACGACACGATCAAGATCGGCGACATCAATTCCTATTCGGGCCTGCCAGCCTTTACCGAGCCCTATCGTAAAGGCTGGCAGCTCGCGCTCGACGAAGTCAACGCGTCCGGCGGCATCAACGGCAAGAAGCTTGAAGTCGTTTCCAAGGATGACGGCGGCAAGCCCGCGGATGCCGTGACTGCCGCCAACGAGCTCGTCGCCAACGACGGCGTGGTCATGCTGGTCGGCACTTTCTTTTCCAATATCGGACTTGCCGTCTCCGATTTCGCCAATCAGAAAAAGACCTTCTTTCTGGCGTCGGAGCCTTTGACCGACGCCATCACCTGGTCGAAAGGCAATCGCTACACGTTCCGCCTGCGCCCGCCGAATTATGTGCAGGCTGCGATGCTGGCCGAGGAGGCCGCAAAACTGCCGGCCAAGAAATGGGCAACGATTGCGCCGAACTATGAATACGGCCAGTCCGCCGTCGCGGTGTTCAAGAAGCTGCTTTCGGCAAAGCGCCCCGACATCGAATGGGTCGGCGAACAATGGCCGCCGCAGGGCAAGATCGACGCCGGCGCCGTCGTTGCGGCCATTGCCGAAACCCAACCGGATGCGATCCTCAACGTCACGTTCGGGCCCGACCTGGTCAAGCTCGTGCGCGAAGGCAATACGCGCGGCCTGTTCAAGGATCGCGCGGTGGTGAGCTTCCTCACCGGCGAGCCGGAATATCTCGATCCGCTGAAGGATGAGACGCCCGAAGGCTGGATCGTCACCGGCTATCCCTGGGATGCCGTCACCATTCCGGAACACGCTGCGTTCCTCAAAGCTTATCAGGCCAAGTACAACGATTATCCGCGCCTCGGCTCGGTGGTCGGCTATGCGACGTTGAAGTCGGCTGCCGCCATTCTTGCCAAGGCCAAGTCGACAGATAGCGAGAAACTCGTCGACGCCGCCGAGGGCATCCGCATCGACACGCCGTTCGGCAAGATCATCTTCCGCAAGGCCGACCATCAGTCGACGCTCGGCACCTTTGTCGGCAAGACCGTGCTCAAGAACGGCAAAGGCGCATTGACGGATGTGAGCTATCGCGACGGAGCAAAATATTTGCCGCCGGAAAGTGAGGTGTCGGCGCTGCGTCCGCAGAACTGATCGTCGCGGAGGCGCTCACTCTTTTATCTCTTCGCCAGGGTTGAGCCGGTGGCTTTCGTCTTCAATCAATTCGTCACCGGCTTGGCCAGCGCGTCATCGCTGTTCCTCGCCGCTTGCGGTCTGTCGATCATTTTCGGCGTCAGCCGGATCGTCAACTTCTCCCACGGCGCCTTCTATATGCTCGGCGCCTATATCGCCTTCACGCTGAGCCAATATCTGAGCGGCGCTGTGGGTTTCTGGAGTGCGATCGTTCTTGCCTCCGTGTTCGCGGCGGCGCTCGGCGCCGCGGTCGAGATCACGCTGCTGCGCCGCATTTACGGCGCACACGAATTGTTGCAGCTGCTCCTGACGTTCGGCGTGACTCTTGTCGTCGAAGATGCGGTGGTGCTGATCTGGGGGCCGAGCGATCTGCTTGGGCCGCGCGCGCCCGGACTGAAGGGCGCGCTCAATCTGTTCGGTCAGCCCTTCCCGACCTATGACCTGCTGCTCATCGCGCTCGGTCCGTTGACACTCATCGCCATTCAGCTGCTGCTGCGCCGGACGCATTGGGGGGTATTGGTCCGCGCCGCCACGCAAGATCGCGAAATGATCGCCGCGCTCGGCGTCAATCAGAAATGGCTGTTTACCAGCGTGTTCGCGATCGGCATTTTTCTCGCCGCATTCGGCGGCGCGCTCGAGCTGCCGCGCGAGGCGGTTAGCCACACGATGGACTTGCAGATCATCACCGAAGTTCTGGTGGTCGTTGTGATCGGCGGACTCGGCAATGTGCTCGGGACTTTTCTCGCGGCAGTCATCGTGTCCGAGTTGAATGCCTTCGGCATTTTGATCTTTCCGAAGATCTCCCTTGTCCTCGTCTTCCTGATCATGGCCCTGGTATTGGTCGTGCGGCCGTGGGGGCTGCTCGGACAACCGGAAGCGGCAAGCCGCACCGCGAGCGGCTTGCAAGTCATGCGCTGGAGTCCGCTTTCGCCGCGCGGCCGGTTGCTTGCCGCCGTGGTAATAGCGGCCGCGGCGCTCATGCCGTTGGTCGGCGGTAATTATTCGCTCACGGTCGCGACCGAGGTTCTGATTTTCATGCTGTTTGCCGCAAGCCTGCATTTACTCGTCGGCGCCGGCGGCCTCGTCTCGTTCGGCCATGCCGCCTATTTCGGCTTGGGCGCCTATGGCGCCGCCTTGGCGTTGAAACATTTCGGCATGGCGACAAGCCTTGTCGCCGGACCGCTTGCGGGCTTCGCCGGCGCTTTGCTCTTCGGCTGGTTCTGCGTGCGGCTGTCCGGCGTCTATTTCGCCATGCTGACGCTTGCTTTCGCCCAGATCCTCTGGTCCGTCGCCTTTCAATGGACCGAGGTCACCGGCGGCGACAATGGATTGATTGGAATCTGGCCAAGCGCCTGGGCGGCATCAGCTGCGCACTTTTATTGGCTCACGCTCGTTCTTGTCGTTATCGGCATCGCCCTGTTGCGCGTGATATTATTTTCGCCCTTCGGCTATGCGCTCCGTGCGCTCCGCGACAACGAATTGCGCGCCGAGGCGATTGGCCTGTCGCGGCATCGCATTCAATGGATCGCCTTCACTGTAGCCGGCGCCTTCGCTGCGCTGGCTGGCGCGCTGCACGCTTTCCTCAAAGGCAGCGTATTCCCCGACGATCTCGGCATTCCGCTGTCGATCGACGCCCTGGCTATGGTTCTGCTCGGCGGCGCCGGCACGGTCTCCGGCGGCGTCATCGGCGCCGCGCTTTATAAGACCCTGTCGATCTGGGTAGTGAGCGAGACCGATTATTCCAAGCTCGCGATCGGGCTTTTGATCATCGTTCTGGTCTCGGCCTTCCCGCAAGGTGTGCTCGGCGCGCTGGCGGCATGGCGCGGCCGGCGCGCAGCTGAGCATGGTAAGGGTGTATCGCCGTGAGCATTCTTGCCGTCGAGAATCTGGGAAAATCCTATTCCGGCTTTCGAGCGGTGAACGACGTCAGCTTCTCATTGCAGGCCGGCGAGATGCTGGCGCTGATCGGGCCCAATGGTGCCGGCAAAAGCACCTGTTTCAACATGATCAACGGACAGCTTGCGCCCAGCACCGGCCGCATACGCATGTTCGGCCGCGACGTGACCGGCGCGCCGGCGCGCGACATCTGGCGGCTCGGAGTCGGACGCACCTTCCAGATCGCGGCGACCTTCGGCTCGATGACCGTCGCCGAAAATGTGCAGGTGGCCTTGTTGTCAAACCACCGCGGCTGGACGGCTTGGCGTTGGGCCGCGCGTTCCTATGCCGAGGAGGCCGAAGGCCTCCTCGCACTGGTCGGCATGGCAGATCAGGCGCAGCGATCCTGCGGCGAGCTCGCTTATGGCGATGTCAAACGTCTGGAGCTCGCCCTCGCGCTCGCCAACAACCCGAAGCTTTTGTTGATGGATGAGCCTGCCGCGGGCATGGCGCCGACCGAACGCGGCGCGCTGATGGCACTGGTCTCGCGGATAGCGCGCGAGCGCACCATCGGCGTGCTCTTTACCGAGCACGACATGGATGCGGTGTTCGGCCATGCCGACCGGATTCTCGTGCTCAATCGCGGCGCCCTGATCGCCGAAGGCGCGCCCGCCGAGGTCCGCGCCAACCGGGACGTGCAAGAGGTCTATCTCGGCAGCGGCGCGCTGTTTGGAGCCGCATCATGACCGGCGCTGCGAGTGGACTCTCTGCCAAACTCGCGGTGACGGCGCTCAATGCCGCCTATGGCCGCGCGCATATCCTTTACGATGTGGCGCTGGCGGTCGGCGCGGGCGAAGCTGTCGCGCTGATCGGCCGCAACGGCGCCGGCAAATCGACAACCATGCGCGCCATTGTCGGCCTCATCGCCAATTGCTCGGGCAACATCATCTTTGACGGATCGTCGATATCGCATCTCCCCACCCATGAGCGGGTGCGACGCGGGCTCGGCTATGTACCGGAGGACCGCCGCATCTTCTCGGATCTGACAGTCAACGAGAATCTGGACGTCGGCCGTCAGGCTCGCCGCAGAGGGCAACAAAGCGCACCGCGATGGACGCCGGAGCAGCTGTTCGAAATCTTTCCCAACCTGCGTGAATTGCGATCTCGCCTGGGCGGACGGATGTCCGGCGGCGAGCAGCAGATGCTGGCGATTGCCCGCACTTTGATGGGCAATCCGTCATTGGTCCTGCTCGACGAGCCATCCGAAGGATTGGCGCCGAAAATCGTCGAACAGATGATCGAGGCGATCCTAGCGATGAAGAGGCAAGGCTTGAGCCTGCTGCTGAGCGAACAGAATGTTCGCTTCGCGCGGCTGATCGCCGACCGCGTCTGCGTCATTGAAAAAGGACGCGTACGCTTCTCGGGATCGGTGGCCGAGTTCGACGCGAGACCTGATATTCGCGATGCGTATTTGGCGTTGTAAGCCGCTTACGTGTTTCAGCCGCCTGCTGTCATCCGAGCTTCTTGAGGAGCTGCATCAGCGTCGCCTGCTCCTTCTCCGACAGCGGATCGAGCGTCTTTCGCGTGATCTTCATCGCCGCGGGAATGGCGGCCTCGACCACCCGGCGTCCGGCGGCGGTGAGCGCGATCGTGTGGCGACGGCCATCGCGCGGATCAGCCTTTGACGTGACAAGGCCGCGCCTGCGCAGCCGTTCGACGACACCCTTGATGGTCGCGACATCGAGATAGATCAGCCGCCCGAGATGGTTTTGCGAGAGCGGCCCGACTTGCAGCAGCTTCACCAAGGCGGAGAATTGCGGCGCCGTGAGGCTATCGACGATCTCCGAGGCAAAAATATTGGAATGACGCTGCATCGCAATGCGCAGCAGAAACCCGACTTGCTCGTCCAATAGATAGGTCGACGTCAGCGAATTCTTCGGGCGTTGATCGGATGTGGCGCGAGGCATGACGGCTAGATCATGACGGCTGGATCTTGGCGGCTAAATCTGGCGGAGGGAGTGAAACTGCAAACCAACTCTCTCCAGTGTCGGCCAAAGCCAGGAATCTGCAAGAGATTTCTGTACCCGTCCAATTTTCCGCTCGAGTAGCTGGTTCGATTCCTATAGTGGGATTCGAACTCGGTCGTTTGATAACATACTCCGTCATATTTGCGCCGACCGATATCGCAAGACATAACTAGCGGCGCTGCTGGTTCATATGTCCGCTTCGGGTCATTAGCTGCCGCGCCAGCCGATGGGAGTCGTGTCCGCTTTGCCCCCGAAAGCGGACATTAATTGCGACTGCCGGAATGTCCGCTGAGGGCCGATAGCAGATTGGCTGACCGCCCCGCGTCGATCTCAATCTATGATGTTGATTTCGGGGCATAGCTCTCAAGAAAGCCACACGACACGCAGCGATGAGCGACGATGGTAATTGCCTTCGGCGTTTTGAAAAAACCAACTTTGGCGCCAGATATCCAAGCTGAATGAAGGATAGCGCCGCCGGTATTGTCAGATATGTATCCGGCCTCCATGCTTCCTTCGCACTTTGGGCACTTCGAAAGCTCCGGCATTACACGTTCCAGCCGTTATTTGGCAAAGACGGCGCCTGCAATATCGCCCGCTCCGTTATTTTGCGCGAGAGGTAATTAGGCGACCTTACCCTAAATCTCCAGCACGTCGGATGTCATGACTTATTTATTATCGCATAGATTGGTGATGTCTAGGCCGTGACTCTGAATGGCGCACTGCAGCGAACCCGCCGCCAGTTCTTTAGCTCGACGGTCGCTTCGGGCCGCTAGCTGCCGCGACGTTCGTTCGACGGCGCGGCTGCTTTACCCCTGAAAGCGGACGGGGCAGTACATTGGCCCCGCGTCGCTAAGGGCCATTAGCAGACATTCAACTATTCATTCGATCAGTTCGTCCGCGAGGGCGAGGAGCGAAGGCGGTACCGTAATGCCGAGCGCTTTGGCGGTCTTCAAGTTGATGACTAGTTCGATTTTGGTTGCTTGCTGCACCGGCAGATCGCCCGGCTTCTCGCCTTTAAGAACGCGGCCGGTATATAGGCCTAATTCCCGGCAGCCGGTGAGAAAGTTTGCTCCATAACTCATCAAACCACCGGCCATCACGTTCTCGCGGTACGCATACAGTGCGGGCAGCTGGTGATGTGCCGTCAACGCGGCAAGATGATCGCTGTGCACCATAAAGAGGCTCTCGCTGTTCGTTAGCAGCGCGCCCGCTTGCTCACGGATCAAGATTGCAAAAGCTGCATCGATTTCGCTTTGGCTACTCGCATTGAGAATCAGCAGGTTCATTCCAAGGACATGGGCCGCATCCCTCGCTTCCTTGACGTCGGATTCGGCTAAGGCCCGGTTAGCTGAGTTGACGAGAAACGCGATCTTCATCACGGCGGGCATTAGCTCATGCAGCAGTTCAAGGCGCTTTGCCGTCACTGTAGTTTGAAGGGCGGTGTGGCCCGTGACGTTGCCGCCGGGATGATTGAGGCTTTGAACAAGGCCGACCTCGACCGGATTGGAACCGAGGGAAAAGACGATTGGTATGGTTTGAGTCGCTGCCTTGGCGGCAACCGCCGACGCGGTAGTGTTGGGTATCGCAATGACGCTCACATCACGCCGAACCAAATCAGCGACCAGTTCTGGAAGTCGTTCAAAATGGCCTTCCGCAAAACGGAATTCGATTGCGACATTTCGGCCCTCTGTGTAGCCAGTTTCAGCTAGACCGCGGCGGAAATAGGATAGATATTCGGGAGCATCGCCGGACGACCAGCCGCTAAGGTAGCCGATCACCGGCATCGCCTGCTGCGCACGCGCCGCGAGCGGCCAACTCACCGCTACGCTGCCGATCACCTTTATGAACTCGCGCCGCTTCATGGACCTTAGTCCTCAGCCGAGGAGCTCATCCTACCACAAGGTTGGGCGAGAGTTGTGCGTCAAGGTTGCTCATGTCCGCTTTGGGTCATAAGCGCACGCCCTGGCTGATGGAAGTCGTGTCCGCTGTACTCCCGAAAACGGACACTAATCGCGACCGTCGGAATGTCCGCTTTGGGCCAATAGCGGACATCGCGCGTGCAGTACGCATTTGCAAAAGCCAAAAGGAAACGCTCCATGACCGAGATCAAACGCTATATTGCCGTGCCGAACGGCTTCCTGATGGTATTCCGCCAAGGCGATGATGTGTTCGCCGGCATTGAAGCGATCATGCGGGACAAGCAGATCCCTTCGGCAAGCATCGCCGGCTTCGGCTTCGTGGCAGAGGCATGTTTCGGCTATTTCAATTTCGAGCGCGGCGACTACGACCGGCAAACGTTCAGGGAGTTGGAGATCACGGGCCTGATCGGCACGCTCGCGTGGAAGGACGGCAAGCCGGCCATCCACGCCCACGCCGCGGGCGGTGACCGACAGTTCCACATGGTAGGAGGACACGTCCTCGGCCTCGTCGTCGGTCGCGGCTCGTTCGAAGTCAGTGTGACCGTCCACCCCAACAGGCTGGAGCGCCGACTGGACCCGGACATCGGCGCGAACGTGTTGCAGTTGCAGTAAGCAGGCAACGACCCAGCGCATCGACCACAAAGCTTGCTTTGAGCCAGGAAAATGCTTCCAGTCGGAACAAATTCATCCAAAAGACGTTTGGGCAAACGTGAGGTCGTCGCCCCAGCCGGGACGGTTTTGACCGTTGATCTCCTCGCGCGCCCGTCAGGAGCGAACCATGTCAGACGTGAAACCTGGTCAAAATTGGGAACGCCAATCAACGCCTGGCGCTCAGTGGCGTCCTGTTAGCGTCGTGAACGTTCAACTCGAAGAAGTTGAACTACGATTTTTGGATATGCCGGCGGCGTCCGATCTTGAGCGGGTTTTTTCTACAACGCGCAAATACATGCTTGCCGCTAAAGATCATTCGCTGGGCGCAGCATATCGATTTGTCTCGGAATCCTAGGCGGCTCGGCCGCCCGAACTGGTCCTGTCTTCTGCCTCGGCCGCTGACAACCGACCAATAGGCTCGACTCCGGCCATTTCAGACCTATTTATTGCTCGTGGTATTTGTTGCGTGAGCGTTGAAGATGGCAGACCCCGTCAAGATCCAATGCCTGAAGTGCCGTCATACCGGCCGGCTTACGGGGTCGGATTTGGTCCGGCGGGGAATCCGTCCCGAAGCGCCAATTGCCACCTTCGTGAAGCGACTGCGATGCGGGAAATGCGGGAGCCAGAGCGTGTGCGCCCGGCGCGAACTGCCGCGGCAAAAAGCAAGTTGATAAGGCGACGCCGATGGAAAGCCCCGAGCGAAAGGAAAGCCGCGTCGTCAGCGTGCGCGTGATTAAGTGGGACGAAGATCACTTTGGCGTCGCTATCGACGACGCAGACCATAAGCACAGCGCCTACGTCGTCGGAACCAGGGAACAGGCGTTAGCTGAGGCCGTAGAGATTCGCGCAGCCGACGGGTAAGCAGACACTGGCCGAAAAGGGGCCGGCAACTCGTGGCGGGGCAAATGCGTCCATCCAGATGCCAGCCTGACCGGAACGTTTGCACGCAAGCAGACGTTGCTACCAGTCAGGCCCCCGTCGCCCCGATGATGGCCAAGACCGGGAGAGCGTCATGAACAAAAAGATCGCTGTGATTGGAGCAACTTTAGTCGGTGCTACCATGCTTTGCGCAGCACCAGTTTCGCTTAGCTGGACGCCAGCAAATACGCTATCCTTGTCTCTCGACAAAGCTGAAGCCAGAGTAGGACGACCGCTGACGCCGGGAAGTGTTGCTGGCGTTAACCGGAGAGTACATCGACGCGCATACCGACGCGGATATTACTGAGGTGGCGGGTTCCTGCCGCTGCTGATCAAATGGCGCGGGGCAAGCCTTCGCCGGCCCCGCGCGCGGACATCAAACAAAGCTGGGACGACCTACGGAGCCTCGCCCTCTGCGGTCATGCACGCGACATACTTATCACCTGCGAATTTGTGCCCTTCAGTGCATTTTTTGAGGGCCGCCAT
>Ga0210396_10001009_pt1 | contig 32048 bp, 38 predicted proteins | sample IncBWH17OmetaG_FD_155466 | JGI IMG/M metagenome (GOLD analysis project Ga0210396, IMG submission 155466) | Forest soil microbial communities from Barre Woods Harvard Forest LTER site, Petersham, Massachusetts, United States - Inc-BW-H-17-O ...
TTAGTGAAGAAAGAGATATGTGAGATGTAGCTAAATGGCATCTAAGTTGGAATTCAAAAACTAAGGAGGACATGACACCTAATAATGCTCTTAGTGAGGTCTGGTTATTGTCTCGAAAATAAGCAATGCCTAATGAATTTCCGGCTATAAAATCTTTAGGTATTATAGTTGCTATCATCCTTCGCTTTTGATTTGGCCTGGAAACATCCCGCCAAGCTATTCTACTAAATCCTACTGAATTTGGAGGGCACCAACCATTCTTTTTTATTTGAAGTAACGGAGATTCGCTAATAATATATCTATTAATCATCCTGCCTTTTATAAAGTAGGGCCCATCAACGTTTGATTCTAATTTCGTATTTATTCTGGTTTCATCCATTTCTCTGCCAGCCCAGAGTGATTTTGGTTGATTCCCCTCAAGCTCCTTCCAGGTATTAAAAGTATTTGAAAAATTCATTAATATTTCAATTGCCGGATCACCGAAAGAAATTGGAAGATTATATCCTGTCCTTTCTAAATATTTTAATGGAATGTCAAGCATTCGAGAGCGGAGTATATTTAAGTTCTTATCATATTTAGTAAGGGTAGCGCAAATTCTCTTCGTTTTTTTAATTTTAAATAAAATTGTTATTGCTTCTACGTCTGCATTTTCAAAAAGTCTTGCCTCGGAAGGAAAATATGCAATATTTATAAGCTGATTTTCTGTCAATAATTCTTTCCTAAGCCTTATTGATTGGTCGTCTGCTAAGAACGAGGCCGGCATAACAATACCAACTAATCCATTAGGTTTACAAATTTGTTTACAGACATCAAGCCCAACTCTTGAAAGATTTGTACCCCAACCGGCAAACTTCCCATTAGGTTGAGAAGTTGGATATGAATTTTTTAGAAAACAGTCATATTCCCTCATATTCATAATATAGGAATCATAAATGTTTCTGTCTGTAGATGCAAAGTCTTTTTGGTTTGGCTTTAGCAATTCCCACGGTGGGTTGGAAATAACTATGTCAAAACAAGATAAATGTGTTTGAGCAAGCTCAAATGCGTCTATTTGTCTAATTTCTGTTTTTAATTGAAGATTTTTGCTCGAAAGAGAATTTAATGAATGTTTAGCTTCTTTTAATCCTTCATTATTAATATCCCACAATGTTATCTCCCATTTTACATTTGGGAAATGAGATTTGTTCCATTCTTGGATTAACCAATAAATTAAACGGCCATCTCCAGCAAAAGGGTCAATAATTTTAACCACGTCCCCTTCAGAATATCTATTTTTAAGCGAATTGAGTAAGTGAATTATTAATTGTTTGGCTACTAATTCATGTGTATAATATCGCCCGGTAGCTTTTGTGAAAAAAGCACTATTCAATGGAATATTATTGCTAAGACCAACTAAGTGTCTCATTGGGCATTATGAATAATTGCGATTTTAAAAGATTGTAACAAATTTAGTTTTTGGAATGTAATGGATTCATAATGTTATTGGAAGTTTTTAACAATGAGGTATATAAATAACTTTGTAATATGATTTTAAGCAATTTACTATATTAATACTATATAATGGAAAATCTCATATTTAAAACCCCAAGCACCTCAAATAATTCAATTTGTTTCGATTTTAAGGACATTGCTGTCAAGACATGGAATATATTACATAATGCACATGACAATAATTTCAGTATCGGAGAAGAAACAATAACTGATGTTAATTTGTTGGAATTAAAGATGAGGCAGCCTCATTTACTTTTTACGAAGAAATTTTCAAGAAATGTAGAAGGGGTGAATGGCGCGGACTGGGTTTGGATAATAGTTGGGCGGAATGGCAATACATTTATAGTGTATGTTCAGGCAAAGAGGCTTTTCTCATCAGATTTACGATATAAAAGTTTAATTCATGGTGATAGGCCCACTCAACAAGTCGACAAACTTATCTTTAATAAATTCTTTTACCCGATAGGTCTGCCTGTTTACCCCATTTATGTTTTTTATAACTATGTACCTAACCATATTCCGCCGGTATTTATTTGCAATTGTGGAATAGAAATACCCAATAGGGTTGCTGGGTGTACTTATGCCGATGCATTTTCAATTAGGGATGAAATTTTAATGGGAAACAATAGGTTTGATGATTTGAAACCATACCAATATCCATGGAGTTGTCTTGTTTGTGATGAATGCAAGTGGGCTAACTCAAAACAAACTTCTGATTTAGCTACCTTGTATTTTAATCAAATAGTAAATAGGGAAAAGTTTAATCAGACGCAAGTTGGACGGGATATACGTGGTGATAACACACCATTTAATATAGAGTCTTTTATCTTAAAACGACCTCCAGCACTTGTAAATCAGATAATTTCGGGGGAGGAATTGGAGTATAATCCATTTAAAGAGCTGGATATTAATAATATCACAGTATTAAAGGAAGGGGAATAGATGAGTCTCATACGTAATGTATATTTTCACTTACTGATTAACTTCCGATAATATTATCGAAGGTTAAATAACCTTTTGTATAGATTTGTAATTAAATCAATCTTTTTAGAAATAATGGGAAATATACTGTACGAAGTTGTTAAAGAATATAAAACGACTGTAGATGGTTTAGATTTTGATATAAAGGGCAGGGTCTTAAAGAGAGTTGAACCTACCGGTGATTTGGACTATATGTGGGAAATTAGCCATCATTGCAAGCCAGGTAAGGATGCTGCTACGATATATTACCCTTCGACTATAAATGCACAAACATTTGAAGAAGCAAAAATGCTCTTGTTCTCTTATATGGTACCGTTTACGATAATAGAAGTAGTTGAAAATAAGTTCTACTAATCATTTCAGTGACTGAGAAGGTCTATTCTATTGTATGATTTTATCAATGTAATAAAGAAGTTATATTAGCGTTTTATATATACTTTTGTTACTATCTATGCAAGTTAACGGTAATATTTCAGAAAACGGAAGCTCTATAAGCTTAGAAGCGGTTAATTTTTTGGCAAAAAGTTATAGCACCATAGATTATTACATCAAGCTGGAATCTTTATTAAAAAATGTATATCCTGCAAGGGAGTTTAGTCATTTACCTAAATATGAACTTCATAAATTGCTTAATGATATTATCCTGCAAAATTATAATGGCGAAGAAATATTAAAATATAGACTTTTTGAAAAGCATCTAAATAAACGGAATATTATTGGGGCATTTGAAATGAGAGTTAATACCAGTAGAATTGATTTTTTAACTATTAATGGCGATACTACCAGTTATGAAATCAAATCCGAACTGGATAATTTGTCTAAACTTCGTAAACAAATGACTGATTATATGTTGGCATTTGAATATAATTATTTGGTGACTGATGAAAGACATATTGCAAAAGCCGAGGAATTATTGCCTGATAGTTTTGGTTTATGGTGCTACAAAAATGGTAAATACAAGAAATTAAAGAAGGCAACACTTAATAAAAAGATAGACCCGGAAATGCAGTTAAGGCTACTCACAAAAAAAGAATTACTAAATAGTTACCCGGAAGAGCAAGGAAAGATTAAAAAAGTTCTGAATACCTATAATGCAAATAGCGTTAATTATCTGTTCAAACAAACACTAAAGGCTCGATACAGGAGCCGATGGGAGTTTTTATTATCTAATAAAGAAAATATTCTCCCCATTGACATTCAGTTTTTCTTCAATACCAATATACTTCCCGAGCGAATTTACTTTCACTAATCGAAATCACCGTTTGAAATACGGGTTTTCATACAATGTAAATAGTGTTCCATCCCAATTCTCTTGAATTTTCCGGCACTTCCACCAGGCTCTTCTCTTCGGTGAATTCTCTGAATTATTCCCCATCCGATATTAGCTGTTCCTAAATAATCAAGCGCATGAGTATTCATTCTTGTGGTTGCGGCTGATGAAATAACCGCAGGTACAATAGTTGTTTCAAATTCAGATAATTTTTTCACATCGCTTTTATACCCATAGAATTGGTTATTAACAGCATCATAATAAATAAATCCAGGGCTAACAGCGCCTCCTTTGTTTATTTCATCTTTTTTAATTCCCGAATAATCTGAAAACCCCTGCCCCGAAAAATCCTTATACTTGTCCAACAAGCTATTATCAATTCTGTCAATCACGCGAGTATGAATAAGGCTGACATTTGTCATTTCCTTTGGTACTGCGTTACGATGTATAATAATATTGCATTTTAGCGTTAGCAATTTCTCAATAATTACAGTTTGTTCCTCATCACTTCTATCCAGCAAGGTATCCTCCCAGTCCATAATAACATAATCTTTTTTTGTTAAGATTGATTCGATTTGAAGAATATCACGATGAAAACTTTCAGGAAAAGTTCTGAATGCCAGAATTCCAAAAGAAGTACGAAGGTCGTTTGCCTGTAATGTAATAGAGTTTGCTTCACCCGTTCGTCCATAATATGTTGAAATTACCGGAATAACTTTGGAAGCTAAAGATTCAAACTTTTTCATATATGATGTTCTTGTCTTTCTATTACCTACAACAGTTTGCAAAAAATCGAGAGTTACGTCCACCATATTTTTCCTTGTACTTAAATGCACAGGAAGGTCTACAAAGACCTTTTCAGCGGTTAAATTCTGAATTAAAGGTAGATATACCTCTTCAAATTTTTTAGTGGGCTTGGGAACGGCTGGTTTTTTTGCACCTTTTCTTGGTTTGGGCGGTAGGCGATCCAATTCCTTAATGATTTCAATGCAAGGATAAATCCTTTTCCCAAAATCAAAAGATTTTAGTACCTCAAACTCTTGTTGCCGTCCTCTAAAGATAGGTACGTACTTTGGTTCTTTGCTCATGGTTCTTAATTTAATAGTTATTACAACTCTCGTTGTTTTTTTATGATGTCATCTAAAATCACTTTAAGTTTTAGCCCGGCTCCGAAAGAATAAGGTACTTTCTTGATATGCTGCAAGTAGGATAATACAACCGCTGCATGTGTATTGTTATTACGCGCGATCTGTTTTATGTCTTTTTCTTCGATTCTTACTGGTAGGTCAGCAGGCATACCTACTGGTAATAAATATGAATATGCAAATTCATTAGCTTCTCTTTCTTTTTGCGGATCATTTATAGATTCCTTAAACTCTTCAATGAATACATCTTTTTTACCATGTAACAATATATGCCCCGCTTCATGAAAGAAAGTGAACCAAAAGTGGTCATTAGATTTATAGCGGTCTGTTAATTGTATTAGTGGCGTACCACCAACCCATCTTGCTACACCACTAACTGGAGCTTTTGGAATACACATCGTATAGATAAGCGCTACCCCGGCAGTTGAACAGTAATTTTGTAAACGTGTTGCAAAATCTTCAGGATGTAATCTTACCAAATTTCTGATTTCTGACAAACTTTCTTTAAATGTATCCTTACTATAAGAATTGAAAGAAAGTTTTCGCATTTCTATTTCACCAATCCGTAACCACGCAGCTAATGCGCCTAATGTAGTTTTATGAGCTTCACTTTTTCGGAAACTTGAAGAAACATATTCGGCAACATACATAGATTCCCACTGAATTGGAGATGCTACGCTATAAAATTTTAAGCATTCTTCCGCCATTGCTGGCCCTGGTTTCTCAGTTTTAATATAACCTGATTCTTTTAGCTCTTTTATTGGTTGCGTTTTTAACCAATCTTTGCACTCATCTAAAAATTCTTCTTGCTCGATTCTCGATAATTTTTCTCTATAAAGCGCTTCCCTGTTAAGCCAGAATTGAGCAGCAATGCCTAAAACCTTTTCCAGTTGTAGTGCTGTAGTGGTAGTAATAGGTTCTTTGCCGGAAATCAAATCATTTATTTTGGGAGGCGTCTTACCCATACGCTCTGCAAGTTCGGCTTGGCTCATTTTTATGTGGTCGAGGGTTTCAGCAATAGTATCTCCAGGCTTGGAAAGTAGTTCGCGTTCGTCTTTTAAATTACTCATAATGTTGAATTTTATTAATTTTAGTGATAATCGCCTATCTCAATAATGCACACCTTTGTTACTAATTTAGTATTAATAGAGCCATTCTCTTTTATAGGAATCGGGTCTTCTGCTATCTCGAAAATGAGTCGAAAATTAGCTGATACATCTACAGCCCATTCACCTGCTCTATTGCCAGTTAACGGATGGCAGTTAGCTGCAGGGATTTGCATTAGCACCTCGAGGTTGGGTGCAGATGTTAGTTCATCCAGCCGGCTCGAAACTCTTTTAGCGTTCACACCGAAGTTTTTTTTAATTTCAGATGCTTCACTGCATTGCTTTCGTAACTTATTCTTTCTATAGTCTATCTCCATTAAAATAATTATGATTACCGAAAAAGGGTAATTATTTTACAAATGTAAGATAAATTCCCAACAAACGCCGGAAAAAAAGAAAATTAGCTCATACCTCAAAGAAAGGAATGTACTTATCCGGACTTTTTTGCCAATTACAAACGGCATCTTCTATTATCTGCATACCGAAATATAAGTCTAAGTGTTGTCCAAGATACTGTAATTGGTGGTTTAGAACTGGAACAGGCGTATTACTTTCTCCAAATAACAGGCGCGCCCCGATAAGAGGGCCTGTTGCACCGGGTAAGTATGGATTCCCAGGCTCAATATTTGCCAATCCAAGTTTCCCAACCATTGATAAGTAATCAAACCTCCCAACCCTGCCAAACTGAAAAACAGCATCCATTGATTTGTATAAAGCATCAAATAATACATGAGGAGTTACGCCTACTTTTCCCTGCACGTTATTAATTAAATCGATATGCTTATGTTTCGGCCCAATCCAGTTGATGTAAGTGGCCACTGCCATACCGGTATGACTATCATTCAAGCTCAGGTATTTCCTATGGTTTCCAAATGCACCCCTTCCCAGTAGTATATTTTTGTTTATATCAAGCCATTTGCGGAAACCATTGGGGTCGGCACTTGTTTTTTTCCAGTCCCAATATACTTTATGACCTAAACCGCTATATACATCCTGAACCCAGTGCCATTTTGTTTTTTTCTCATCCTCTCCGAAGTGAGTAGCAAGAAAAACCAACCAAAAGGCCTCATCAATATTGCCATGTTGCTTGTGATATAAAGCAGCCTTTAACGGGTTAAAGTCATTCCTGGTAATATCTATGCTATCCAGGTTTTGAATTTCATCCCGAATATCTGTTATCAATTGAATCCGTTTAATGCTATCCGCTATATGCCTGGTAAAGCAATCGAGCTTTGCATCAGTATTAATGCCCGGAAGGTTTATTCTCTTTTTATATGATATAATCTTCTCTTTAATGTCTGCCAAATCTGTTTTCATATTCAAAAATCAGTTATTGAATTCGGGCTTGGTGCCTTTTGGTGAAAATAAATTAACTGGATAAGAGAAGCAAAAACTCCGGCCGAAAGTGCCTTATTCGGTTTTTTCCGCTCGAGGATAATTGATTTATTTGCCTGATACGGAACATAATGGAAACACTTTACGTAAAATTTATACCGTCACTTATATCTGACCACTGGTTGGCAGATTTGGGAGAATTGGAAGCAGAACTAAAAAAGATAATGCCTGATGTAAAAACAATCAGTTCGCGTGGCTTCAAGAAATACAAGCACTACAGAATACAGGATGTTTTCACATGCAGTAATTCTGACCAGCCTGTTGAAGCGGAGGGCGTAATAGTAACCGAACTGAACGTAATACCAAAAAACCTATGACAAAGAAGATTGGCAAAGAACAGGATTTAAAGAAATTCGATGGGCGCACCGATGAACTCGACCCTCGTTACATTTTCAATATGACAGCCACTCAATTACTTACCGAGGCCCTGAAAGGAGAGTTCGATATTACTTATTTGATCAAGAGGCAACTTGCAAATAGGGGCCTTGATAGAGACGGCAAGTGGGTTGGGTTTGATAAAGCCAAAGAGCTACACCAGATTAAATAAACGAACTGAACTTCCGATAATATTATCGGAGGTTAAATGTCCTTTTGGACTACATTATATAAGGTATACGATGCTTGTATCGGCTACGGGGCTCTGCCACAAATCTCTATCCTGGGTTATTCCTAATAGCTTATTACTCCGTGCCGCACACCTACTTATTACTGTAATCCGATACTACTGCTGGGGCACACCGTTTAATATAGCTTCCTGATAGATGTAACCCCACTGACCTTGCCTTCAATAATCCTATTTTCACGCTTTCCGCCTGATTCTACTTCAAGAATAAACAAGGGATGGTGTAAGGTTATGACAGAGGCCTTGAAAACATCACCTTCTTTAAGACGGCTATTTTTAGCGGTAAGTACTTTGAATGTTGATTTACCAATGTACTCAGCCGTTATAATAATATTAGGCTTAAAGCTTAATTCAAATTTCTGACCGGGTTTAAGCTTAGGGATTTTTAGCTCGGATATTTCTTTTGGCGCCTGACTGCCTTCTGCATTAAATGACAAAAGCAATTCATCCCAGGAAGGATGCCCGATATAATTGGCCAGTATGTCGAGCGTATATGCACGGGGTTCTTTTTCGCCCTTGACAAATCCGAACAGCCTCTTTAACGTGGAACTGCTGATCCTGCATTTGCAGTCAGTCTGTATTTTTTCAGCAAGGGTATCACAGTCGCGGGAGTAACGTATAAGTTGCCCGGCCTTCTGTTCGATTTTCTTTTTTATGATTTCGGATAGCATGGTGCCAAAAATATAATGCAAAACAGATGGTTTTACCGAATGAAAAAAATAACCGTTATGAACGAAATGAACGATACGAATGAAGCGAACTCAAAAGAACTAAATGCTTCTTGGAAGTGTTATGTTTATTAGGGAATATTGTATGAAGGAATTTGACGGTCGGGGATTTTTCCACTCGTCGGAACGGAATAAGTTTACCTAAAATAAAAACATGGGAGACATCAAAAAGAATAAAAATTACAAATGGGAGCCGGCAGATATGTCAATATCCGATATTAATGAGGATGGGAAAATTTGCATTTACATAGGAAGTGGAGAAATAATGGAACGTGGGATATTTTTTGAATGCTCGGATTTGAATAATGTTCTTGTAAAAGAAGTAACTCCAATAGATGGTGAAGAGGATGAATTTGAATATGAAATACTCGAAGAGGGCACTGAAATAGAATTGATTGAGTTTAAATCTCATGTAATAAATATAAGAACCAAGAATTCGTTGTATTCGTTTAAGCATACTTATGTCGGAGGGGGAGAATTGATGGAATCATGTAAAAACTATTTCCCTCCTCACATTATCAGCATAGACCCACAACTTCAAACTGAAATTAGCGATTGGAGTGCGCGTTTAAAACGTAATGATGAAGAAGAAGCTGCTGAGGATAGGGAAGAAATCAGAGAAATCCGAAACAAAAAAGACGATAGCTCTGGAGGAAGCTATTTCTTTAGCCAAAGGGAAAAAGAAGAAAGCGAATTAAATACGGGTAAGAACAAATCTTCAAGCGCAAAGGTTGAATTTACTTCATCTGTAACAAGAGGCGGTGATGTAATAAATCCTGACAAAATAATCATTGACGCGGGAATAGTGACCTGGAAAAAGCGAAGTAAGATATTAATCAGCGGAGAGTCTGTTTCGATTCCCATTGATAAGGTTTCCTCCGTTGACTTAAGCACTGGAGTAGTAGGCACTGATATTTTAATTAGTAGTTATGGCAACAAGTCAATTCACGCAAAAGATTTCACGAAATCGGATGCGCAAAAAATTAAGAACCTGCTGGGGTTCTAAACTGCTGCTTGTATGAAGAAATTTCTTATCGAAACTACATTTGTTTTGATTTATTTGGGTATCAGTATCCTTATATTCTACCGCTATCTCGATAAGCATGAATGGCAGCTTGCTTTGCAACATGAAGGTTTGTGGTCAGTTATTAAACCTGTGGCAAAATGGATTGTAGCGTTAACGATCCTGCTAAGTTTTATTGGCTCAGGTATCAGGGCTATAATAGCAGCAATTATAAAAAACAAAAGAAAAAATAACCAGCTTCATGGAAATGGGAAATAAAAGACATATCGGTATTGGATTAGACATTTGCAATAAGAATGACCGAAGGCATTACGCAAGTATTGCAATTTCTGATATGGGACTGCATGATATTGAAATTGTAGGTGCCAATGAGGAGGACGGTGAGAATATTACAGAACAAATCATTGCATTAGTCGAAAGTTGCATGAATAGTAACCATGAATATGATGTGGTATATACTGTTTGTTTTAATTCTGATAACATCAAGAAGGGTGAAGAGTTGGCGAATTCAATCCAATGGATATTAGCTCACAAGCTTGGTTTTACATACAAAAGTGGTTCCAATGATTCAGTAAGTGAAGGGAAAACAATATTGGAAACAGATGTTATCGAAGTATTTGAAAAGACAGGCAATGGATTCATCAAACATTTGCCGGAATATTTGCTGACCATTCCCAGGCCAGGCGAATATGATGCAGCCGTTCTGGCAATAGCCGCGATATATTTTCAATTAGGGGAATTAGAATTATTAAAGTCTCTACTGAGAATTCAAAAATTAAAGACGCTTTCACGAGAGTTATCGAAAGGACAACACCCAACAGAAAACGCTACTTACCCGATGAAATTTCTTACTGACAATGATAATTTTGGAAAAATGCTGCCAGGGGTTGAATGAGAAAGTGGCGGGCTATAAGGGATAGAGCAAGCTGACTCTCAATAATATTATCGGAAGTCTTCCAAACTGGATGTACTCAGAGTACCATTAGCAGGAAATTTAACCACCTTTCCTCCCGATAGCTCTCCAACAATTGACCGGTATTTGCCATTCACTTTATGCCATAGCCGGCAATCGCTATGAGTGATATTATGCTCGGCAAGTTTAGCCTTAAGCCATACGGATAACTTGCCATCGTCCCACATATCGAATACATGAGCAAATACCCCATCGCAAAAAGGGTCACCGTAGCCCATATAATTTTCGATGCGCGAGAAGCTAAATGTCCAAATCTGTTCTTCCGGTATGACATGAAAATGCCAGTTGGGGTGGTTGCTTCTATAAAGTTTTTCAAATCTCCTTTTTAACACACCGATAAACTCCTCACAGTATCGCGAAATATTACCCTCCCTTACTTTATCAAAGGCACCATCTCGAAACAAATCCCCACTACCTGCTGTATATGTACCATCAGGCAGGCAGAGCCTCCATAGGCCACTGCCGTTGCTTATAAGCCTCGTAGTGCCTTTGACATAAAACATCAGTGGCGCCCGTTTTACCAGCCCATGTTTTTTGACAATAGTGGCCATCCATTCCAAGAGAAGTTCATTCCCATAGCTGATATGAAAAAGTTCATCATTGTAACCCTTGTGGTCAAGAATATTCCCTATCGCCATAATAAGTGCACCATCCGGTGTTTCAATCTTCCACAAGTCCACCTTATCGGAAATAACGGTAAGCAACCATCCGTCCTTTTCATACATGGCGCTCTCGCCCGGGTGCTCTAAGCCCCATTGAGTAAGTTCAATTGTATCGTCGGAATGTAGCTCTTTGCAAGGGTCTTGTTCCATCTTATCTGTGATTATTTACTTTATATATCGGCCAGAAAAAGTAGAAATTACCTTCCGTAACAGCCCCATAATGCCATACGGAGAGCCAGATACGTACAAGCCACTGGTATCCATCCGGTAAAAACCTTCGTGTTTCCGCCACACGGAAAAAGAAACAGGCTAATTTCAAGGTAGTACTCGTGAGGCCCTATTTATAATCGTTTCACGGGTTTTGTAAATCAAATTAATAACCCACAAATCAACAACAAAATGAAAAACACAAATTCAAAGTACACGGAAGTAATTGCAGATTACATCAAAGCAAATCCTGGCGCAACCCTGGATAGTATTAAAGAAGGCAACCCTAAGGTGTCTCATGTTATGGTAGTCAAAGCCCTGAAGGACTTACAGGCAGAGAATCTAATTACCATAAGTGATGAAGATGGCAGTTATACTTTTGTAACGGGCAAAAAGCCAGCAAGTGTGGCTCAACCAAAAGATGAGAAGAAGGATGTTGCCAAAAAGACCGAGGAAGAGGATTTGGGTGCGCCCACCGTAACGGGGCGCGACAATACTAAATATGCTTTTAACGGTCAAAGTAAACTCAGTAAAGGCAGACTTGTACACTCGGTAATAAAGAAGTACACAGAAAGCAATCCTAAAGCATCCCTTACTAAAATTGAGGAGGTATTTGATTCAAAGACAATACAACCCAGGTTTGGTGTAATAGCGGAGCATTCGGCTGCAAAGAAAATGACCAAAAACAATGTTGACCGCTATTTCTTAAAGCCTGAGGACATCCTGAAAGTTGGGGACAAGAAAATTGCAGTGTGCAACCAGTGGAGTGCTGATACATTGAAACCATTCCTTAAGATAGCGGCTTCTTTAGGTATGAAGATTAAAGCTGAGTAATAATCATAACAAAATAAGAAGGGCTCCTTAAAACGGGGCCCTTCTCATTTGTAAACCTTACCTACCATGAAAAAGAAGGAAGAACTAAAACCAGTCAACTATAAAAAGAAATACCCCAAGAGCTATCGTAGGTATACCAGTATGCTCCTGATGGCAGCCTTGTACAATCTTTCAAAATATGACAGGGAAGCGCTCTTTGCCATCCTGGATGAACCCACACCGAGGGCCTGGGAGTTTGATAAGATAGCAGACCAGGACAGAAGGATCACTGCTCTTTTTAAAGTACCTGCGGAGGGTGATATACGGCAGGCTTTTAATTGTGCCTATCGTGCGGCCTTGAAACTGGTAAATGAAAAAATTGTGTTGATGAGTAACTAAGTAATCCAAACAAAGACAACCATGAACAGAAGTAGCAGTGCACAACAGTATGTTAAAGAGGGGCTGATAAGCCAGGCTGACCTTGAGTTCCTGGCAGAGCTCAACCCATCCCAAAACCAAAAATACCTGCCCTATATTATTAAGTATTATCTCGCCAATACTGACCTCGATTTGCTCAGAAACCGTATTACGGAATATGATGCTTTAGTGAACAGAAGCCAGGTTGTTATAAAAGACATACACTCGTTTAAAACATTCCAACAGCTTGATGAATATGTACAGGAGCTCAATAACATCAGCAGTACCAGGGAACTAAAACGGCTTATAAAAAAGGATTCGGAAATTATATTGGATACAAATGATATTTTCATCGTCCGGCCACAGAGCCATGAAGCAAGTTGCTTATACGGGGCGGGTACAAAATGGTGTACGACGGCAAAGAACCATGTGCATTGGGAACGATACTTCTACGATTATTTAATAACCTTTTATTACATCCAGGTTCGCTCTGATGAGATTAAAAAGAACTTGTCGGAAGATTCATGGAAGTTAGCCGTCGCCGTTTTCCCTAATGGCAGGATGAGAGTGTATGATGCAGCCGACCACCATAAAACTTCTGATGATGGCTTTATGTATCCCTTCGTAACGCTGGATAATTTTTTCAGGCCATTCGGTATTGACAAGTCAATTTTCGTGCCAAGTGGAATCGATGAAAGAGTGGATGATTTAATAGTATACAAGATTGAAGAGGGTACTACGAAGTTAGACTTATCACGAACAGGGATAACCCAAATACCTGATAACATTGGCAATATGGCACAACTGGACAGGCTTATTTTATCGGAAAATAAAATCAGGATTCTGCCAGAGAGCATTGGAAAATTAAGCAATCTGAAGACCCTTTACTTATTCCATAACGATCTCACTTCGCTCCCAGAATCGCTGGGAAGTATGACAGGCCTGCAATATTTAGGTCTCAGTGGCAACGCCAATATACCTAAGAGGATCATAAGGGAACTGAAAGCTAAACTGCCTGCCACGAGAATTTACATGAAATGAATGTTGCCTATCGTAAAGGGTATGGCTCCACAATATTACCGGCTTCAATATCATCTGCAAATTTCTTCATCTGATTAGGAGTAATACCGAATGAGCCCATTGCCAGGTAAAACATATACATTGCCTGCTCGTGGCTAAACTCTATTATCGTTTCGTCTTCTTCATGCTTTAATTCCTGCGAGAAGCCTTCTTTACCAGATTGAATGGCTCCAAGCGCTGATTCTTTACTTTTTATATAGCTATATACATCATGTTTTAACGGGAAGGTTATCTTCTGTGTCCATTTGGGCATATCTGCCTCTTCTTCATTTTCCGCAGCAGAATTGTATTCCTTATAATATGGAAGTTTAATCATAATGGTGGTTTACTTTATATATTCCTGAATCGGCAGGCTCTTTCACTTATGTATAAGAATGCTAAAAGTGAAAGCAGTAACGGCTATGAAAACACTACTTTTTACATAACGCATTGGAAACCAACAAAAGAAAAACGGGAAGCTACTTTCACTTTTTATAGTTAGTGAAAGCAGGCCCGGAAAAGGCTATATTCAAGGTAGAACCAATAATAACCAGGATGAGCACTAAAGGAACAAAAACTACGTGCAGTGGCATGGAGTGGAACACAATGATGGGGCTGTTAGTACGGCTGAAGAACGATGGAAAGCTTCGGGAATATTTATTAATCGCAACCGGTTGTTACTTCGGTTTGAGGATAGGCGATTTGTTAAATCTAAAATGGGAAGACGTTTTGGATAAAGATGAGTTTTATATTACGGAGGGCAAGACTGGTAAACAACGTAAAATTACCATCAACCGGTTTGTGAAAGAAGCAATAAAGTACGGAGCTGATACTTTAACACAGAAAGGTTTATTCAATCCGCAAGGATATATTTTCTGCAATAAACATGGCAATAAATTATCACGGCAGTTTATTAACCTATTGCTGCAAGATATGTCGCGAGACTATAATATCAAATTACAGAACCCATCGACACATACTTTAAGGAAGACATTTGGTAAACGTGTGTGGGAATCGGATGGCAAAAGTGAACGGGCATTAGTTTATCTAAGCGAGATATTTTCGCACAGTAGCCTTGCCGTAACTAAACGTTATATAGGTATTACCGATAAGGTTATTGCGGATGTATATTTAAAGATGTAATGACGGTGCATTTACGTGAGTGGAATTTGAAGAATAAGTATTATTTTCGTGCTATTCGTTTTATAAGTATAGATACTTTAATATGTTATATAATAACAGAATATTTTTAACATTAAATCAAAAAAGTCATGGAAAATAAAACAAAGGAAGAATTAAAAGCACAAAGAGAAATAGAAAAAACGGAATATAGGAAGGATTTCAATAAACGTGTCTGGGATATAATGATTTATGAATCGGCTTGTGAAGATTTTATTTCGTATCTGGAAAAGAATGGAACCAAAGGGGAGTCACATGGCGAATCCATAGACCTTTGGTACATCTTTCTAAGGGCCTTGTATCAATATAAGTATAAGGACAACGGAATATACACGAGACTAAAAGCACTTGATTCCACGATTCACGTTTCAGATTCTCCTAAATTTACTGATAGGACATTCATAAAGAATGTTTTTATTATAAAATCCTTTTCTGATAATTGTGATTACTGCTTTGATGGAATAAAGTCTTCTGGGGATGGAATGGCTATATTAGATTTAATTCATTATGAAAGAGAAACAGCCAACCATACAGACCGTTTAATTTTAACCAACATTCTTTTAAACCATTTTGAGACCAGAATTGACTACTTAAAAGGAATCCAGGGTGAAATTATTAAAGAAAACAAAGAAGGGATTGGGGGCAAGTCTTTAGATCAGTTAGATCAGGAAGAAAAGTTATATAAAGAGAGAAAGAGGAGTAAATAGCTTTTCAATTTGTAATACTTCTGAATGAACTTATTTGTAGTGTATTTATACTGACATTTTCAAGAATGACAGTCTATCGCTGCTATTTTCCCATGCTTTAATATCTAATAGCTGATTGCGAACCTTATCGTAAATAACATCTATTTTTAAATCATTGAGTTTATAGAAGAACCCTTTCTGTGCCAAATGTTCTTGCGAAATACCAATAAGTTTTCCCTGCCCAAATACAATCTTGCTTCTTTCTGCGAGTGTTAAAGCATTAAATTCTTTAGTAAGCATGATTCTTAAAAGTTGCATTTCAAATATAGCTTTTTTTATGTTGATTATGCTGAAAAATGCAAAACAATAATGTGGATAAAATAAATGATGAGCAGGGAATATTTACATGCCCTGCATATTACAAAAACATAAGCACAGAGGTTTTTAATCTGCTAATAAGATTGTCACTTCCGATAATATTATCAGAAGTCAGATTGTTTCCAGTGGTTTAATAATGCAATTCTATTGATAATAAAACTTCTATCTTTATGGTTCAATCTATCTGCAATGGCTAAAGAAACTAAGATAGCAACTAAAAAGCTTCAACTCGATTTGGCTGAATTTAAAGAGAAGGGGTTGCAACTAAAATTGAAATGTAAATCTGGGAAAGTGCTTATAACCTTGCCGGATAATATTGTATTTTCTTTTAATCCAACCAACAAGGAAAAGACTATTGCCAAAAAGTTACTCATTTACTTAAGTAATAGAGACGTAATTTCTGCTCGAAATTGCACACCGGAAATGTGGAACAATAGTATTGGAAACGGTATAAAATCCTTAATTGAGATTAGGAAAAGGATTGTTGACTTTAATATTGAGCTTGTTCCAACTGAAGACACCATTGATTATCCGTTAGCGTTTCTTTTAAATTATGCTTCTTATATCATTGGAAGGTTCTTAAGGTATACAGAAATGAATGATAGGAAAAAGGAAGGAAATTATATGGAGGCATTGGATGAGTTACGCATATATTTATTGCTCATAAGAGATAAGCTGCAACTCATTGGTGATTCTAAGTTGGTGACGGAAGCTAAGGTTCAGAAGGGTGATTTGCCTAATGAAGTTGACCAAGATGTTACTATTGAGGACGCACTTAAGCAGGACAAGATTGGTTTCAGATGGGTTGGTACTACAGACCAGCTTGACCGCTTGTTTAAAGAACTTGTGGACAATAAAGCGATTCAAGCCGATACAGAAGAAGTATTTAAAAAAGTATTTAAGAAGGAAGTTAACAATGAAAATACTGAAATTGTTTGGCAACTAAAAGATGTTCAACTTTGCTACTTATTTGATGAACTTATTAAAAGTAGTTTACTTTCAAAATCCACCGAGTATAATTCTGCCATAAGAGACTATAGGTTTTTTGTTAAAGATGATGGTCTTAAAAGTACTTTTGAAAATATGAAAGGGTTAAAACAGAGTTATATAAATAACAAAACAGGAACCCCCAAAAATGCTGATGTTATTGATAGAATAATCAACAATATTAAAATGACAGAGAATATTTAAGCCTCTCTCCACTCTTTGCATTAATTAAAGGCACTGCTTGTAAAAGGTGGTGCTTTTTTAATTTATGTGTCCCTCCTCTATTTCTACGGATTTTGAAATTTCCTTACCCACCCTTATCTACCCTTTACAGGTGAAGGCTGGTCTATGGGTTATGGTATTTAGACCCCGTAATTTTGTTTCATAATTTAAAACTTGATTATTATGAAAACGAAGGAAATCACCTTAAAAAAGGCAGACGCTGGCTCGGCCAAGCACATTAAAGATGTACCCACTAATAGTAATTTTCAAAAACAGAAAGTTACTCAAACATTACCAATCAGTAATGCTGGTATAGCATTCAGGTTCGCCACTCTCGGGCCAGAAGCATTGGAATATTTTTTAAAAGAGTTGCATATTAAGGATGATGGTAGCCGGTTTCTTTGCCATAAAGAATATGTAGCCAGTTTAACGGAAGTTATAAAACGCCTAAATTTTAATTCCGCAGTTTTTAGCAAAATCCGTAATGTTTCATATTTAGAGCTTCTACGGTCTCAGCTTAAAGATGTCCTGAAATATAGCGAAGACAAAAAGAAAGTATATGACGGGTTATTAATTGCGTTTGACAAATATATTGAAATGGTAGTTTGGGTTCGGAATTCTTTAGACTCCGGCATATCAACACCACATTTGGTTCCAGCCCCAGTAACCCCAAAACTTCCAACACAAACCTATGCAATTGCTGCATAGGTTTTCAGACCCCTTAATTATCAATGGCTCTATTATCAACAATTAAATAAAAACAACATGAGAACAAATCAAACACCAGTTATGGTAAAGGTAGAAGACCTGATACCTAACCCAATGAACTTCTACAAAAGTTCGGAACTTGACAAGTTGGCAATGGCCGGTTCAGTCAGGGAACACGGCGTGAAGACCGCCATTATTATCAAACCCGATAAAGACAATCCGGGCAAGTTCATTATCATTAGCGGTCACCTAAGAGTAACAGGCAGTATAATGGCCGGATTGCTTGAAGTACCCTGTATCGTAGAAGAATATGATACGGAGGAGGAGGAGCTGAATGCGCTACTTATCGGCAATGAGTACCGCACTAAGACCAAATTCGAGATTGCCAGCGAGATGAATGCGCGCAAGCAGATATGGGCCAGAGGTCAAGGGGAACGTTCTGACCTATATCTACCGGAAGGCGAACAACCATTATCCACTCGTGCCCGTCTTTCGGTTCGCTACAAAATGTCGGAGGCTCAAGTCGGAAAGTATGAACTGATATTCGATACCAGGCCGAGCCTTTTCAAATACATTGACAGTGGCAATATGTCAATTGACGGAGCCTACAACCTGATCAATTACCTCAATTCGGAGGACATTATGGAGCCTGAAGATGTTAAGATGCAGAGGGCTGTTGTTGAACGCCGTGCTCCCCACCTGATGAAAAGGATTAACGAGAATAGATTACCGCTTGAAGTGGCGTTCTATGATGTAGTGAGAGGGTTATCCAAATTAAAGAAGCCAAAAGTTAAAGCGGAAGGTGAGCCTGGCGATGATGAAAAAGAACCAACAAAAAAGACGGCGACACCTGCAAAAGCTGAAACGACTGCTCCTATAAAAGACGAGGACGAAAAAGTACCGGAGGGCGCAGAAAACCAGAATAAGGCCGACGAAGATGAGGGTGAAGTTTTGACATATCGTTGCAAGACTCTGGATTGCCCTTGCTACGATAAGCTCGTTAGCATAGTGGAGGACGATGGTAATACAAACGAAGAAGAATCGCAGAAATAATGAACAAGCACCTTGACATAACGCCTCCGCTTTATACATCCATTGATGTGTTTTGCGGAGGTGGCGGTGCCTCATTAGGCATCCACAGAGCGGGGTTTACGAGTAAACTCGGTATAGATATTGATACCCAGGCGCTGAATTGCTATAAGGCTAATAACCTTGGTGTACCGGTACTTCAAAAATCTGTGCAATATGTTACCGGAGAAGAAATACTCAGAATCACTGGGCTGAAACTTGGAGAGCTTACACATTTGCATGGGTCACCGCCGTGTAAGCTTTACTCAACGGCTAACACAAAAGCCGCGTCTAACCCGCCGGAAAATGCCAATGCTAACTTCTACGAGTTCATCCGACTGATATATGAGCTAAGGCCAATGACCTTTACCGCCGAAAACGTGAATGGAATGCTGGAAGGTGCAAAAACACCCTTCTTCAACGACATTATAAGAAGGCTACATGGACTAAACGACTACGAGTTTAAGTACAAAGTTATGAACTGCTCATATTACGGCGTTCCACAAGACCGGCTTAGGGTGATTTTCATAGGCAAGCGGAAGGATGTAGCACCCAATGTTCGGATAAGTTTCCCTAAACCAAACAAGGAAGGCACAAGATTCCTAACAATAGGGGAAGTAGCACCGCACATTGATAGATTCGACCCGAAGCAGTTCGATGCTAAACCGAAGGACAATTCAAATCTCATGTGCACTATAACAGCCACCGATGGCTTGTTGGTATATGCGGGTGGCAAATGGAGGGGATTAACAATACCAGAGCTTAAGCTGTTCATGGGGTTCCCTACGTCTTTTGTAATGCCCTGCAAGGCAAGGACAACCAATGTAAGGATACTTGGTAATGCCGTACCACCACCATTAATGGCCGCCGTAATGCGGCATATTAAAACACAATACTTAATTTAAAATACAATGAAAAAAAACAAGAAGAACAAAAAACATCCACAAATACTGCTTGATGAACTGATGGATGAATTCGCCGAGAAGGCACCTAACGAGCATACTGTTGTTGCACTGGGCTCATACTTCACTGGCACCAACACTATGGAGATTCTGATAGAAGATTATACAACTCATAAAGAACTATTCAAATCGGAATCCATAAGCGGCGGAAGCCCTGAGATTGCATCCTTCCTGGCTCTTGTACAAGGTCTCAAGTACAGTGAGAAGCAAGGTAACAATGGCACTGTGCATTGCATAAATAAAACAGCGATAAAGTGGTACGACAGGCGGGAGGTGAAATGCAAGATGAAAGAAAACGAGGAGAATAAGCATGTATTTGAATTGCTTAGAGAAGCGGAGAAGTGGATTAAGGAAAGCAAGTATAAACCAAGAGTAGCAAGGTGGTAGCAGCCAAGCAGGTGACAGAGACTCCCAGGGGGGTACAAGCAGCTTATACCTTATATAATGTAGTCCAAAAGTACCTTCAACCTCCGATAATATTATCGGAGGTTGACCGAATTAAAAAGAACAAGCAATAAATCATAATATGTCACGTCCAAAACTTAAGCTTCCGTCAATAAAAGCTTATATACCGGTAGGAATACCGGATATAGATACACTGGTGGAAGGTACAGATTTAAACCCCGATCGTGTGAGAGCAATTTACCACCAATTTTATATGAAACGGTTGGCTGATGCAAGCAACGATAATGTTGTAAAGACAGATAAGTTTAAGGGTGGGTGGGTATCGCTTAATTCGGAAATTCTGAAAAAGGTTGGAACAAAGAAGTATTGCAGATATATTGATTTTTTGGAAAAGAAAGGGCTGATACTTGTTCGGTATACACCAACAGGAAGTAAGAGTTATGCTAAAAATGGCTCGAGTATACAATACAAGGTTCCGATTACGCTACTTAGAAGTATACACGGTGTCCGTCATTTCAGGAAAGAAAAGATTACGGGCCATGCTACGCTGAAAGTAATACAGGAATTAAAGCAATCATTCAGAGTTACTAAACCAGATAATAAGCATCTCCCTTTATTACCTATACATGAATCCATGCGTGAAATGCTCCAAATGGTAAGATTCGACACTAATAAGGCAGAAGATTTCCTGAACAAGGTGGCAAAGAAATTAATTACAGTTAGGCCTACCAAATCAGGCGAAGAGCGAAATTACCCGGAACTACTGATGTTAATGGATGCTATTAACGAAACGAATATTGAAAGATGCCTTGTGGATAAGTATGGTGAAAGGTTTCATACGCCAATAAGTAATCTGTGGAAAGAGTTGAGGCCGTTTATGTATTTTACTGATGAACCCAACAGGCCCCTTGTGGCATTAGATTTAGCTAATTCTCAGCCTTATTTTTCTTCTATCGCAATAGATTCAGCATTAGTAAATAGAGTATTGCCTGAATATAGCCCGTGCATTCTCTATCTCGAAAGAATTAAAAACAATCATGATTATAAATTGTTTGCAGAGTTATGTGCTACCGGCTACCTCTATGAACACTGGATGAAAATAAGAGGCTTTGACAGGGATATGGCAAAGAATGAAATATTTAGGATTATGTTTTGCCGTAACCTAAAGATTGAAAAACGGCCGCACTTATTGGCATTTAAGAAGGAATTTCCTTCGGTTTACATTTGTTTTCGCACAATTAAAAATCTCACAAACAGGCATTTGCCGTTCATCGAATCTCTCTTCCTAAAAGAAACGGGAGTTTACGAGGGCCAAAAAGCATCGCATAAAATCCTTTCTTCAATGATGCAAAAGATGGAGTCCAGAATTATTATTCAACGGATTGCCCCGAAGTTAATCGAGCATGGCATTAAGCCATTCGTTACAATACACGATAGTTTTATTGTAAAGCAGGGATATGAAGCGCAGACAAAGCAACTCATGGAGGATGAGTTCCGCGCATTGGGAGTGATACCGCCAAAAATCAAGACGGAATTTCTTAAACCACGTTAACAGGCTGTTTCATGGAAAAGCAAATACTCATAGTAATAGATGAGACGAAACTGAGCGCCCTCATTTCAAAGGTTGACGGCTTGCAGATTTTAGTGGAACGTATATTGTCCGAAAATAATAACCAATCTGGCTATGTAACCGAGGCCCGTGCGAAAGAAATTACTGGTCTTTCAAAATCTACTTTATATAAACTACGTAAGAATTTCAAAATAGGTTCATCAAGTTTCGGTGGCCGTGACGTCTATTATAAGTTGAGTGATTTAGAGGCACTTTTGAAAGAAAATGAAAAGCATTTATAATATTCCACTCATAAAAATTAATAAGATTTGACACTAAACATTAACCCAATGCTCACTGCCTGTTCAATACGATTTTACTTACGGCCAGACCGTAAGAAAAAGGAAGGGGAGCATCCTGTCTGGGTACGAGTTATTGTTAACAGGCGTAAAATAGAACTGTTTACCTACCACTTTGCAGACCCTAATAAGTGGGATGTACAGAGTGGCCGGTTAAAAGGAGCTTCACGAGAGGATAATTATTTAAACCTTAAGCTGGCGAATATTGAGGCGAGGGTTTTTGAGTTGCGTGATTCACAGGAAAGAGCAGGAAAGCGGTTCTCTGTAATTGATGTCCGTATCATGTTAAAGCATGGTAGCACGGTAAACGACATGAGCTTTATTGAGTTCTTTAAAAAGCATATCAATAAATTAAAGCTGCATACCAGGGAATATAGCCCAACTATAGTGGTGCAGTACCAGACTACTATGGTTCATTTTGAGCAGTATCTCAATTCTATAGGCCAAAAACAACTGCTTCTACGTGAGCTTAATACTAATCACTTGGTGGCCTTTGAGGAATACCTGTTAACGGAATATATCAACCCTACCTTACAACGGGGTATGTTACGCAGTACCGCGAACAAATACCTTAGCAGGATTAGGACTGTGTTAAAACATGCAGTTCGTGCCGGTGCTATTGACAGGAGCCCGTTTGATTTGGGCTTCAAACTGAAGGCCACCAAGAGCCAACGGGAGGCATTAACTATTGAAGAGATAGAATTGATTGCCAAACATGATTTAGGTCAAAATCCATCACTCGAAAGAGTTCGGGACATATTCTTATTCAGTTGTTATACCGGTCTGAGGTACATGGATGCCCAATGCCTAAAAGCTGAGGATGTAAAGATGGATATGAAAAATAACCGCCTTTGGGTGAAAATACGCCAGCGTAAAACGAAAGAAATAATCGAACTGCCATTACTTTCAAAGGCGGTGGAAATATATTATAAGTACCAAGTGTTACGTGAGGCCACCGGGTATGTTTTGCCCAGGCTCTCGAACCAGAAGGTGAATACCTACCTGCATATTATTGCCGAATTAGTCGGGATCAAGAAGAAAGTGACCCATCATATTGCCAGGCATAGTTTTGCCAGCACTATATTATTAGAGGAGGATATAGACATTGCAACGGTAAGTAAAATGCTGGGCCACAATTCTATAAAAAGTACCACTATTTATGCCCGTGTGTCAAGACGGTTATTGGCCAATGTGGCAGAGAAGGTGGATAAAAAGCCCGTTGTGATTAAGCCTGCTATATTCTTGAATTAAGTACGCTATTTTAAAATATTATCTTTCAAAGGTTATTCTTTAATCTTGTATCTATCAATTTGTATAATTTCCCCCTCTTCATAAAATTCTAATTCTTGTTTCACTGCATCCTCTAATTTTTCATTATAGTTCCAGTCACTTTTTATGAACGCCCAATTAATATCAAAATATTCTCCTGATTTATAAGTTAGCACACCAAGGCATTTACTTAGTTTTCTTTTATACTTATAGGTTTCAGTAAAGTTCAATAGTGCATTTTTCCAATATTCAATTTTGTCAGGAAGTAACGAGATAAATACAAATCCACAACCTGTTCTTGTGATTGTGAATCTGTATGGTATAGAAAATCGAGATGAATTAACATCATTAATCATCTGTCTAAAGCGTTTTTTAAATTCTAATAATTCATAACGTTTTAGATTTGCAATCTCTTTTAATATTGAATAATAGTCGGTTGGTTCATTTTGTGTATTAATTCGTATTTTCTCTAAAAAATTACCAACTATCCCTGAAACATCAAAATCTGCAACATCATCTACTAATTTATTTAAAGTCTCAATATACTCCTCATCAATAATTTCTTCATTGTCAGTATTCAGAAAATGTCCTAATATGTATTGTTCAGGATACAACCTTATTTTTTCTTTGTGTTTTAAATAAATTCTTTCTCTAAATTTCAGATATTCATCAAGTTCAGTCGGGGTAATTAAAAACCTACAAACCCATAAATAGTCTTCAATATTAAAAATATGGATATTACCTGATTGTGTGCTTTCATAAAACTTCATGGATTTATTATCGCTATTAATTAATGAGCTATTAGGCAGATAAATAATAATCTTATTTATCCCACTCAGATTAGCCTTTGATATATCTATAAAGTGCCCCTGTAAATTTTTGATTTTAATCTCACTATACTTGCTGAAATAATCAACTGATTCAGTTATTTGCTTTTTAGCCTTTCCAAGCACTGTATTTTGAAACCATTTATTTTCCTCTGCTTCTGACTTTATCTCATTAGGGTTTCTTTCTTTTACTTGTATGATGAATAGTAAATTGTCTAACCACAATACATTGTCTGCTAATTCCTTCTGGCCGTCTTCCGGGTAAAAGTCATTCTTGTCAAACGTGAATTCTTTATAGAAAACATTTGAACTAATTTTTGTAACAATATTTTCAGACTGTGTAGTCATTAAATAATTTAATTTGCTGTATTATTTCTTCAAGATGTGGATATTCTGCTTTCCCTTGCGGATGCTGAGCTACAATAATTAAAGAGCTATTTACTTTACCAACAAACTCAACATATTCCATTTCATCATTCTTAATCTGAATAGTAGGAATATCAATTAAGAATCTACCCGCCCAACTCCATCCTGTTAAAAACACAATGATTTTAGGTTTAAATAGTTCAATCTCAAATTTCAAGATGTCGCGACAAATCTCAAATTGAATATCCATAAGCCCTCCAGAAGGATTCCCTTGTTCAGCTTTTGATATTTTATATAAGTTTGACCAAACTATTTTATTAATAACTTCATCATTCTGTTCTATTAATTCTTCCGATAATTTCCTTATAAGCCGCCAAAATGCTGATTTGTTGGGGTTGTATTCTACTTCGTGATTACCGCCCCATTGGTCAATGACCCACTGTAAATTATCTTCAGCTAAACATTTTCTTATTCCTATTAAAACTGTATCTCTGTATTGAATATTTGTTTTATCAATCTTGTTACCCCAACCATTCACAGCTCGCCCAACTACCATTAGGCCATTTTGATAATTTTCACCAATTCCAGGAGTGAAGGTGGATAATTCTTGTTCACTATAAAAATCTTTATCTGAATATATTTTATCAACTAACTTACTATAAAGCTCAAATAATTCATCTGGAATATCCATAATTACTAATATTTCTACTTATTCAATGTTCAATAAAAATACTAAAAAGAAGAATTTGGTGAAACAATGGCTTCTTGGTGAAACACTGGTGAAACAAAGTTGTCTCGAAATACATTGATAAATCTCGAAATTTTGATGAAAATGGTCAAAATAGCTATAAAAGCTACGTTTTGTCTCGAGTAATCTCAATGTACCTCCAAACTGGAGGTCCCGAGCGGATTCGAACCGCTGTACAAGGTTTTGCAGACCTCTGCCTAGCCACTCGGCCACAGGACCATTTTAAACCAGCTTTATTTACTGTTTTACCAGAAATTCAGCTGTTTTTTGCATTGGGCTGCAAATGTAATAAAATTAACCACGTATATTTGAAGGATATTTATGATTAAAGACCTCGGCAAAGTACTTCGTTTTTTAAAAAACTATAAGAAATACGCATTTCTTAACGTTTTCAGCAATACCTTATCCATATTATTTGGAATATTCTCTATTGCCATGCTTATTCCTTTCCTGGGTATCCTATTCCCATCTAAGGATGCAGCGCAGATTATACTTACCTCAAAGCCAGAATTTCATTTAAGCGGTGCCTGGCTATCTGATACCTCAAAATACTATGTTCAGTTATTTACGAGTGAGTATGGTGTTCAAAAAGTTTTGATTATGTTGTGTGTATCGTTTGTAGCTGTAATGTTGCTTAAGAATTCGACAAGATATTTAGCTGCATATTGCATGGCTCCTATTCGCAATGGAGTAATTAAAGATTTGAGGAATGAGATATACAGTAAGGTGCTTGTGCTTCCTCTTTCTTATTATTCGGCTGAACGGAAAGGTGATATAATGGCACGTATGACCAATGACCTTACTGAGATTGAATGGTCCGTTATGCAGTCGCTTGAAATGATAACCGTAAAACCTTTAAACATATTGGTAATTATGGTTGCTCTGATTTTAATGAGCCCCCAATTAACATTACTTGCTATTGTGCTGTTGCCTATAACCGGTTTTATTATTGCTAAAGTAGGTGGCACGCTCCGAAAAAGTTCTTCCAGTTCAAAAGGTTCAATGGGGGTTTTGTTCTCTATGATTGAGGAAACGATTGGCGGCATACGTATTATCAGGGCTTTTACGGCTGAAAAAATCACCTTTAATAAATTTCAGGAAGAGAACGATAAGTATACTACTATAATGAACCGGGTATACCGCAAAACTGACTTGGCTTCTCCGCTTACCGAAGTTTTTGTATCCATAGTGTTAGCTATACTTTTATATGTAGGTGGCCGCCTGGTAGAAGGCCCAGGCCACGTACTTGACGGGCCTTTATTTGTTGCTTATGTGGCATTATTCTCACAATTGGTTCCACCTGCAAAGGACTTTTCAACGGCATATTATAATGTTGAGAAGGGACTGGCATCTATGGAAAGGATAAATAAAATTCTCCATGCCGAAGTAACAGTTAAGGAAGTAGCAAGCCCACGGCCTATAACAGCTTTTGAAAAAGAAATAGAGTTCCACAACGTTTCATTTGCTTACCAGCGTGGAGATACTGGGTATGCTATACATAACATTAATCTCAAAGTACCCAAGGGTAAGACCATTGCCATTGTTGGCCAGTCTGGTTCGGGCAAAAGTACATTGGTAGATATGTTGCCAAGGTTTTATGACCCGACAGATGGTTCCATAACTATTGATGGCAACCCATTGAACGAGCTTAGTATCTCACAACTCCGCAACCAGATGGGTATAGTATCTCAGGATACTGTTTTGTTTAATGATAGTGTAAAGAATAATATAGCTTTCGGTATGAAAGATGTAACCGATGCACAGGTTATAGAGGCTGCCAAAGTGGCCCATGCCCATGAGTTTATAAGCAGAATGGAGAATGGGTATGAAACCAATATTGGTGATAGGGGGAGCAAAATGTCTGGTGGCGAACGTCAGCGTATGAGCCTTGCCCGCGCTATTTTAAAGAACCCACCCATACTTATTTTAGATGAGGCCACATCGGCACTCGATGCTGAATCGGAGCGCCTGGTACAGGATGCGCTTAACAAGCTTATGACCAACAGGACCTCTATAGTTATAGCTCATAGGCTTTCAACCATAAAAAATGCCGATGAGATTATTGTCATGCAAAAGGGTAAAATAGTTGAACGCGGCACCCATACCGATCTTATAGCCCAGAATGGGGTATACAAGAAGCTGTACGACCTGCAGAGTTTTGTGTAAACTTTAACTTGTCTTTTAGAAAATAAAAAGTAATTTCGCTGTCCATTAAAAAAACTACCTTGCCCGGATGGCGGAATTGGTAGACGCGCTGGTCTCAAAAACCAGTTCTTTCACGAGAATGTCGGTTCGATTCCGACTCCGGGTACAGAAGCGGATCATTTAATTATGATCCGCTTTTTTGTTTCTGAATTTTAGTGAAATCAATAAACACAACTATCCAATAGAATTAGCTTTAAATGGAAATTTATTATATTTAGTAATTAAAATTGAATCATATGGAAGAGCAAAAAAATCAAATAGGCAAATCAACTTCACCAGTTGATACGACACCAAAGGTGACGGGAATTGGCGGCATTTTCTTTTTCTCAGACAACCCGAAGGAAACGAAAGAATGGTATGTGAAAAATTTAGGGCTTGAGGTTAGTAAATGGGGCTCGGTAAGTTTCGAATCCAGGAATATTAACAGGCCTGATGAGGTAAACTCTCTTCAATGGAACCCTTTCAAAACAGGACATGAATCTTTTTCTCCGTCTAAAAAAGATTTTATGATCAATTACCGTGTTCAGAATATTGAAGGACTCGTGGCCAAACTGAAAGAAAACGGAGTAACCATACTTGATGATATTGCTACCTACGACTATGGAAAGTTTGTACATATTATGGATGCTGAAGGCAATAAGATTCAGCTATGGGACCCTATTGATTGACGATTACAAGAATTTACTTGAATTTTAAGTCCTTGGAAATCATTTAACACGCCCTATGCTCTCACTCCTGACGGTACAAATTGCCGGTTTTTGGTAAGCCCGTCTCAGTGGTTTATTATTTTTGTGGCCTTCAATTTTGTAATTAAGCTCCCCAAGCTCATCAATGGCTTATTCGAAAGTTAAGACACCAATTTTTATACTCACGGGAATAATTTTGGCATTGTTAATTGCCACAATGTTATTTTCATTGTTCACTATCCATCGTTTGAAAAGCAATTTATCGGTACAGGTTCACACTACAACTGTACTGGTAGCATTAGACGATAACCTGATCTCTTTACTTAATGCCGAAACCGGTGAGCGGGGGTTTATGGCCACTGCCGATACAAATTATCTGCAGCCATATTATCTGGCGCTCCAAAATATTACAAGTAATACTACACGACTAAGAATACTTACTAAAGATAACCTGATTCAACAGCGGCACCTGGATACCCTTGAGCAATTAATAAATAAAGAACTTTTACTTACAGGAAGCCTTATTTCATTAAAAAAGCAAGGAGATGAAAAAACAATGTTTACCATCTCAAGGGAAGGGAAGGGCGTTATGGATAGGATACGAGAAGTTAATCAGTCAATGCAGGCGGAAGAATTAGTGCTGAGGGAAGAAAGGACAACAAATACAAACCAAAGTATTGACGACGCGCAGGTGATTTATATTGCGGAAAGTATATTTTCATTACTGGTGACTTTATTTTTGGCATACACTGTTATTAAAGAGCTTGGCAGGCGCAAAAAAATTGAACAGGAATTGGCAATTTCCGGTGAAAGATTTTTCAAAATATTTGATGAAAACCCTATTTCAATGTCGCTTTCGGAAGTTGGAACAGACAAGATCGTTTTTGCCAATGACCTTTTTTATAAAACTTTTGGCTATAGCAAAAATGAAGTAATTGGTCATCGTACCCAGGAATTAAAATTAATATCGCCTGAAGAGGAGGCAAGGATATACCCTATTTTGCTTGGTTATCTTAACGAAACCCGTTCTATTGCGGAGTTACAAGCATTAACTCCTAAAGAGAGTGAGGAATTAATTATAAAGCTTAAAGAAGCAATGGGCAATAAGGGTTTGGATGTTTTATATACCCGAAAGAATGGAGAAACATTTTATGCAATTGTTTCTTATGATATGATTGAAATAGATAATAAGAAATATACCATAACTTCTTACCAGGATATTACTGAGCAAAAAAATGCCGAGAATAAAATAATTGCTTATTCAATAGAATTAGAAAGGCAAAACAAAGAAATAGAGCAATTTGCTTATGTTGCCTCTCATGATTTACAGGAACCCCTCAGAACCATATCTAATTTTTCGACTCTGTTAACTGAAAAACTGGAAACAAATAGTGATAAAGAACTCCATGAATATGTAAGTTACATCAATGGGGGAGCAGAACGTATGTCGAGGCTAATTTTTGACCTGCTCGAGTATTCACGCATAAGAAAAGATATAGGTAAAGAACGTATTGATTGCACTAAACTGGTAAGTGAAGTTTTAACAGACCTGTCGGCGAGCATTAGGGAATCTGAAGCCGAAATTCACACTGAAAAATTGCCTGTTGTGAACGGATACAGCTACCTGAAGTCTGTTTTTCAAAACCTCATCAGCAATGCTATCAAATTTAAAAAAGAAGGAACCCATCCAATTATTTCTATTTCGGCAAAGGACACAGGGAAGGAGTTTCTTTTCTCAATTAAGGACAATGGTATTGGAATAGAAGAAGGATATCGCGAGCGTATCTTCCTTATCTTTCAGCGTCTGCACACTCGTTCAGAATATGAAGGTACCGGAATTGGTCTATCACAGTGCAGAAAAATAATTGAACTTCATGGAGGGAGAATATGGGTTGAATCGGAACCTGCAATAGGAAGTACATTTAATTTCACAATACCAAAAAAATAAACAGACATCGTATGAAGAAGAAACTGAATTGCATTTTATTGGTGGACGACAATAGGGAGGATAATGTGTTTCATCAAATCATCTTGAAAAAGATGAATATTGTTAACCGTATTGATATTGTTTTAAATGGCGTGGAAGCATTGGAGTATCTTAGAAAGGAAAACCAGACCCCGCCCGAATTGATCTTTCTGGATATTAATATGCCAAAGATGAATGGATGGGAATTTCTGGAACAATACAAACATTTAGATGCCAAACAAAAGGCGAGAGTAGTGATCATGATTTTATCTACTTCGGCTAACCCGGACGACATAAGAAAAGCTAAAGAAATAAAGGAAGTAACAGGTTTTGAGACAAAGCCCTTAACTGAGAAAATGATGTTGGAAATTTTAAATCAGCATTTCCAGGATTACTTATAATTAATGCAACTATTTAGTATTGGGTGATACCGCGAATAATATCTTAAAAGCATTATACACAGCCTGTTCTGATATGGTAGCATGGTTTTCGTCAGGCAGGTAATCGAAATATATAGTTAAGTTTTCGTTGCTAATGGCTTTCAGTTTTTCTGATAAAGCCTTGGCCTCATCTTTCATATTATGAGGATTTTTGGTAGGCGCCAGCCCTTCATTGCCTACACCAATGTATATGCTTGTTTTCTGTTTGAAATTTTCGTTTAAAGCAGTTGAATTTAGTTTAAGCAGAGAACCATCATCCCACCACAAGCTGGGGCTTACAATAATGTACTTTGTAAAAAGAGCAGGTTTCTTTAATAGTATTTCCGTTGCAAGTAATCCGCCTAAAGATTCACCAATTAAAGTTCTCTGGCCGTTTGTTTTGTATTTGTGTTCTACATAAGGTTGCAATTCCTTATCTATAAATGCAATAAACTTGTCAGAATGCCCCGAGCTGGGGCATAGCTTTTTATCATCTTCCATTGTAGAAGGAAAAGTGAAATCTCTTTTCCTATCAGTATTGGCAATTCCTACAACAATTGAGGGTGGCATTTTATTAACCCATGGGAAACTGCAAAACTGAACCAGGCCAACTGTATGAATAAAGTCTTCATCAGCTGATCCATCTAGTAAATAGATAACAGGGTATTTAGCGGTATCGTTTTTATTATAACTGTCAGGAAGATATATGTTCAGTGTTCTGTTTTCTCCCAATTCAACCGAATGAATTTGAATTATAGTACCTAATACAAAAGGCTTGCTGCCATCAGTCTGGCAAGATCCACATAATGTGTAAAAAGCAAAAGCCAAAAAGAGTGTTATTTTTTTCATGAGTGCCTTAATGGTTAGAAATCGTTACAAAGCTAAGGAATCAATAAACTCAACAAAATCATTATATTTGTTTTAACCCATTAATCTAACCCAGTAATAAATAAAGCCATGAAAAAAATTATTTCAGTTCTTAGCCTTTCTTTTCTTCTGTTCGCTTGTGTCACCTCTGTTTCGGCACAAGAGCTCCGCAGCTCATCAGGCAGCAGTACCGGCAAAATAGAATCAGACGGAACCATACGTAATGGCTCAGGCAGCAGTGTTGGTAAAATAGAATCGGATGGAACCATACGCAATAGTTCAGGCAGCAGTATTGGCAA
>Ga0210396_10001013_pt1 | contig 31994 bp, 31 predicted proteins | sample IncBWH17OmetaG_FD_155466 | JGI IMG/M metagenome (GOLD analysis project Ga0210396, IMG submission 155466) | Forest soil microbial communities from Barre Woods Harvard Forest LTER site, Petersham, Massachusetts, United States - Inc-BW-H-17-O ...
CGTTGATCATGCCCCGCCGTCTGAGATCAGGCGATTGATCGAAGGGAACCGAAGGCGGCCTCGCGCTCAACCACGGAACCACGTCAGTCTTCGTCGGTAAGCGTTGTGATGATCGCCCAGCAGGAGATGGCGGTGGAGTACAGCTCGTCCGCTAACCTGTCCCAGGCATCCGCGGCGTCCAGCATCGAACCTGCGCGAAAACCCGAATACATTCGGGCAGAGTTGATTTCGGGCGGGAACGCACCCAAGCCCATCTCGTACTGCCTCCGGGTCGACTGACCGGTGCGAGAGCGGGCTTGCGCGCCAGCTCCAATTACGTTGCCGGCGTTGATGACTACATTCAACCTCCGTTGTCTCTATCTGCATGGGGTCACGCCGAAGTTGCTATCAGGTGGTTATCGCGCGTTATTGGACATGCTCACATTTGTGATCGGCCGACGACCTTGCCCGAGGTCCACGTGCCAGGCAGAACCGTGTCAAGAGGGCTTGACCGATGCGAAGGCAAACCAGTGCCGTAGGTACGCACGGCCGCCGCTGCATGGGCCCGGAACTGAACGAACCCGCATCAAGCGCCGGCAAACACCCACGTCAGAGCGCAAGGCGCGGCCCCTCGGGCCGACACCGGACCCTCGCTCGCGAATCGAGGCCGCGACTCGGAGATGTTCCGGTTGCGATATGTGGTATTCGCGAGCAGGGTTAAGGCGCTGGGGACGATCAGATACCAGACAAGGAGATGTCAATGCGCATGCTGCCCACGACCGAAGTCTCCTTCGACAGTGCGTGGCTCACCAGGCGCGGCTTCATAGCCGCCGGAATCGCCGGCGGATTCGCATTGGCTGCTTGCAGTCAATCCAATGGCCAGGCATCGAGTAGCGCCAAAATGGCCGCCGCCATTGCCGCGGCCGAGGCGGCGCGGCCACATAGTCGACACACCGTGACCGCCAGCTTGACTGCCCAGCAGACCGACATCGACCTGGGCGGGATCACCGCCCGTACGCTGGCCTACGGCAACACCATCCCGGGTCCGCTGATCCGGGCCAACATCGGCGACGAGCTTGCGATCACGGTCACAAACCGACTCGACCAGCCGACCTCGGTCCACTGGCACGGCATCGCACTGCGCAACGACATGGACGGCGTCGAGCCCGCCACCCCGAACATCCCGGCCGGACAAGACTTTACCTATCGGTTCTCCGTTCCGAATGCGGGTACCTATTGGGCCCATCCGCACGTCGGCCTCGAAGAGGACATGGGGCTTTATCTGCCGGTCATCGTCGACGATCCGACCGGGCCGGGTAGCTACGACGCCGAATGGATTGTCGTCATGGATGATTGGACCGACGGCGTCGGCAAAAGCCCGCAACAACTTTACGATGCCCTGACCTCTCAGAACAAGCCCACCAAGCAGAACATGCCGGCGGCGCCGCCGACAACCACGACTACCCCGACCACCTCGCCAACCAAGCCGACGACGAGCAACAAGACAACGACGACCACTCCGACCGGGACGACCTCGACGAGCGCGGCGACGGGAATGCCCGGGATGCCTGGTATGCCCGGTCAAGTCGGCAACAGCGACCTGCTAGGTGGCGACGCCGGAGACATTGCCTACCCCTACTATCTGATCAACGGCCGAGTCCCCGCGGCCGCGACTACATTCAGCGCGAAGCCTGGCCAACGGATCCGGATCCGCTTCATCAACAGCGGCTCCGACACCGCGTTTCGCGTTGCGCTGGGCGGGCATTCGATGACGGTCACCCACACCGATGGTTACCCAGTGGTGCCCACCCAGGTCGACGCCCTGCTGATCGGCATGGCCGAACGCTACGACGTCATCGTGACCGCCGCCGACGGCGTCTTCCCGCTGGTCGCCTCCGCGGAAGGAAAGAATGCCGTCGCACGTGCGCTGCTCGTCACCGGGTCGGGCAGCCAGCCCGATCCGCAATTTCGGCCGCCGGAACTCACCAAGCGGGTGGGTACTCTCGAAGTATTCACCGCCACAACGTCGGTCAACCTGGGTGCAGCGGAGCCCAACCTGCACCTCCCAGTCGTCTTGGGCGGCGACATGGCCAAATACGTCTGGACGATCAATGGCGAGGTCTACAGCAAGACCGATCCGCTACACGTGCGGCAGGGCCAACGCCCGACCATGACCTTCGACAACCCGACGATGATGTACCACCCAATGCACCTGCACGGCCATACTTTCCAGGTGCTCAAGGCCGATGGCACTCCCGGCGCCCGGAAGGACACCGTGATCGTGCTGCCCAAGCAGAAGATCAACGCCGTCCTGGTCGCCGACAACCCGGGCTTGTGGATGTTGCACTGCCACAATACCTACCATGCATACGCCGGGATGCAGACCCGCCTGGACTATGTCTTCTGACCGTCAGCGATTGTCTCGAGAAAGTCCAGCAGCAATTCGTTGACCGCCGACGACTGCTCGATCTGCGGGCAGTGGCCGGCCTTGTCGACCACCGCCCAACGTCCGTTTCGGATCTGCTTGGCGATCTCGGCGGCCCAGCCCGAGGGAAGGAGCTTGTCGTCTCCCCCTTCGACAATAAGTGTCGGGACGTCGATGCGCTCGTATGCTCGCGCGCTTGACGGAGTCGCGGGCCGTGACAAACCAGGGCGGCGAAAGCGAGCCGCGGCCACCGCTTCCCATGCCCCGGGCGCGGTGCTCGACTCGTAGCGCCGGTGCACATAGTCGTCGTCGGCCGGATACCTGGCGTCGTGGAACAGCGCCTCGACGATGCGCCGCATCGCCGGCGGCGTCGCGTCATACTCCTGCAAGGCCTCAAAGTGCTTGTTTTGCTGGATCTCTCCGCCCCCGCAGATGATCACCAAGCTGCGGGCCGGCAGCAGCGGCGCATCCGATGTGGCGTCGGTAAGCAGGTTGATCGCGCCCATCGAGTTGCCGACGAAGTGCGCCGACTCAATGCCGAGCGCCGCACAGAAGCGCGCCACATGCCGAATCCGCATCCCACGACCGTCGACGAAGTCGATTACCTTCGCCGACAGCCCGAACCCCAGCATGTCCGGCGCCAGCACCCGATAGTGGGCGGCGAGGGCGGCAATGTTGCGTTCCCAACCGAATTCGGCGCTGGCACCGAATTCGCCGCCGTGCAGCAGCACGATCGGGTCGCCGTCGCCGGCCTCCAGGTAGCCGGTGGCCAGTCCGTCGACCACCGTCGTCTTGCGATGAAAATCCATCACTTGATCGCAATCGGGTTCACCGGGGAGCCTACGGCACCAACGAATCTCAGCGGCGGTGCGACAAGCTGAAACTCGTACACGCCGTCAGCGGCACAATCTTCCGCCAGCGCGGTGAGGTCCCAGTACTCGCCGAGCATCAGTCCCATGTCACGCAGGGTCAGCAGGTGGAACGGCAAGAATACGCCCTCGACCCCGGATACCGGGTCTTCGACCTGAAGGTTGTCGGCGGCGACGGCGGCGATCTCGTGATCGTGCAGCCACTGGGCGCACCGCCAGTCCAGCCCGGAGTACGGTTCCGTCTTGTTGCCGGTCATGAGAAACCTTTTCCACCAGCCGGTCCGGATCAGCACGATATCGCCCCGCCCGACCGTCACCCGCTGCGACCGAACGACGTCATCCAATTCTTCGGGCGTGATTGGGTTTCCGTGTTCGAGGAAGACCTCCGCGCCGCGATGGCGCACCAGATCCAACAGCACACCGCGCGAGGTGATGCCCTTGACGTCAGCCTTCTCGATACCGCAGTGATAGGCCCCCAGACTTGTCACCGAACCCGCCGGGAAGCCGTTGTACAGCTGGTCGTCGTAGTACACGTGCGACAGCGCATCCCACTGGGTGGCCGCCTGCAACGGCATGATGATCATGTCGTCGTTGAAGCGGAACGGATTGCCGACGAGGTATTTCCCCATCTGTTTCGCCGTCGGGTTCTGCGCCCAGTTGGGCCCGTATTCGGCCAGCGTATTCGCGTCGCCGCCGTCCACGGTCATGATGTGTATGGGGTTGTGCCGGAACCCGAAGGCACCCTGCGGACCCGACGAGCCGAAGTCCACACCAAGCGGAAACACCTTTCCATGCCGGACCAAGCTTGCGGCTTGGGCAACCTTCTCCGCGGTGATGAAGTTCAGTGTGCCGAGCTCGTCGGCGGCTCCCCACCGTCCCCAGTTGCAGACATCGCTGGCGACCCGACGAAAGTCACTCATGGTGGCCATGGAGCATGTCCTTCCTCGAGTTCACGAGCGATCGCCGCGCCCACGTTCCCGCCGTCGACCCACACGACCTGGCCCGAGATGTAGCTGGCCGCACGGCTATTCAAGAAGATCAGCACGGCTGCCTGTTCAGCGGGGCCGGCAACGCGGCCCAGAGGCTTGGGTATGTCGTCGAGGAATCCCTGCCCGTACGCCGTGCGCAGCTGATCGAGGATCGGGGTTTCGGTGACCCCGGGCCCGGTGCAGTTGATGCGGATTCCCTGGGCGCCGAGGCGGGAAACATTTCGCATGGTGTAAAGGATGATCGCCTCTTTGGACAATTGGTATCCACCACCGGCCAGCGCATCGGGATGGTCACGACACCAGTCGATGCCCTCCTGCATCGTCGCGGTGTTTAGCAGCGGCGCGACCGCCGCGAGATGCTCGCGGTATGCCGAGGCAGCGAGCGAGGACACGCTGACGATGGATGACCCTGCGGCCATCCGCGGGATTACCGCTTCGGTGACATGCCGCAGGCCCAGAAAGTTGATGGTGACGACGAGCGGCGGGTTGCCGATTCCGGAGGAGACCCCGGCGACGTTGAAAAGCGTGTCCACTCCCCCGCTGATTGAAGACACCGCGCGATCGATCGATACCGGGTCGGCGAGGTCCACCTCACGAAAATCGTTGATCGGGAAGCCCGGTTGGCGTTTGTCGAGTCCGACGACATTCGCGCCGAGTTCCATGAGCTGGCGCACCACATGTTCGCCGATGCCCGACGCACATCCGGTAACCACCGCGCGGCGGCCGTCGTAGCGCCACAGCTCCTCGAATCGTCCCAACGGTCTTCCCTAGTTCAGAGGTCTTCCGCCGTCACTTGCCTTGCTCCTTTTGCTCCTTCGCGCGCTGCGCCGCCTGGACGCGGCCTTCGTTGATCTCGGCCATGGCCTCGGGGATTTCGCTGGCGGTGAATTTACCGCCACGACCGGTCGGCAGCCCGCCGAAAGCGTAATTTTCGTCGAATTGCGGTGCGGTCGATTCGGGTCGCCGCGCTTCGATCTTCTCGATAACCGGTGCCAGCCGCGCGGCCTTGTCGGCCACCGCCTTCTCGTCACGCTCGATGAACTCGGGAAGCACGTCGGAGCCCATCAGCTCGATCGACTCCATGGTGCCTTCGTGGCTGCGCGGATTGAGCAGCAGGATGATTTCGTCGACGCCGCTGTCCTCGTAACCGCGCAGGAATTCGCGCACGGTGGCCGGAGAGCCGATCGCGCCGCGTCCCGGGCCGTAGGCCAGCGTCGGGTCCTTGTCGACCTCTTCGAGATAGCGCTTCCACACTCCGGTGCGCCCGGGGGTGTGCACGCCGGTCATGTAGTAGTGCATGATCCCGAACGAGAAGAACCCGCCACCCTGACCGAGGCGCTCGAGCGCCTGCTCGTCGGTCTTGGCGACCATCATCGACAGGTCGCCGCCGATGGCCAGGATGTTCGGGTTGATCGCCGGGGTGACCGGGACGCCGTTCTCTTCGAGTTCCTTGTAGTATCCGTTGACCCGCTCGGTCAGCGGTCCGGGACCGGTGTAGGCGAAACTCAAAGCGCCGATGGCCTTTTGGGCGGCCATCTGGACGCTGGCCGGCCGCGTGCAGGCGACCCAGACCGGCGGATGCGGCTTTTGCATCGGCTTGGGAATGACGTTGCGGGCCGGCATCTCGATGTGCTCGCCTTTGAAACCCGCGAATGGCTCCTCGATCATGCACCGGATCGCGACCTCGAGCGCCTCCTCCCATTGTGCCCGCTTGTCGGCGGGATCGATGTTGAAGCCGCCGAGCTCACCGACGGAGGAGGATTCCCCGGTGCCGAACTCGACGCGCCCGTTGGAGAGCAGGTCGAGGGTGGCGATGCGTTCGGCCACTCGGGCGGGGTGATTGACCGCGGGCGGCATGTGCATGATGCCGAATCCCAGCCGGATGTTCTTGGTCCGCTGGCTCGCCGCGGCCAAAAATATTTCCGGCGCGGTGGAATGGCAGTATTCCTCGAGGAAGTGGTGCTCGGTGAGCCAAACGGTGGAGAACCCGGCCTTGTCGGCGGCCTCGACCTCGTCCAGACACTCCTGCAGCAAGACCCGCTCGTCATCCGGCACCCACGGACGCGGCAAGGCGAATTCGTAGAATAGTGAGATCTTCATCGTTACCTCCTATGAGCACTAAAGGGCCGCTTGGCGGCCCGACCGGCACAGTGTTTCGCCGCGACAAAGCCAAACGTCATGGCCGGGCCTATGGTCGCCCCGGCACCCGCGTAACTGCGGCCCATCACCGCCGCAGAGGTGTTGCCCACCGCGTACAGGCCCGGCACAACGGAGCCGTCCGGCCGCAGCACGCGTGCGTATTCGTCGGTCAGCAGACCGCCTGATGTCCCCAGATCGCCGAGAACGATGCGAAACGCGTAGTACGGTGGATCCCCCAGCCGATACAGGTTGGGGTTGGGCAGCGTCGGATCCCCGTAGTAGTTGTCGTAAACGCTGTCACCGCGGTTGAAATCGTCGTCGTGCCCCTTGCGCGCCAGCTCGTCGAAACGCGTTGCGGTTTCCCGAAGCTGGTCCGCCGGGACGTCGATCTTCCTCGCCAGCTCATCCCAGCTCATCGCCGCTTTGACCACGCCCGACTCCAGCCAGGCCGCCGGCACCTTGCGCCCGGTGGGTACCGGCGCCCACGGCACCTTGGGTATCGGCAGGTGCCCGCCGACGACGTAGCGGTTGAAGGAGCGGTGATCGGTGATGAGCCAGCATGGGATGTGGGTGACACCGGACTTCTGGCCGTCGATCATGGCGTGACCGAAGTCCATGTAAGGCGCCGCTTCGTTGATGAAGCGCTTGCCTTCGCCGTTGACGATGAACTGCGCCGGCATCATCCGTTCGTTGAGCATGAATTGCATTCGGCCGTCTGGCCATTGGATTGCCGGAAACCACCAGGCCTCGTCGAGCAGCTCGGTCGCCGCGCCCACCCGTTCTCCGGCGCGAATACCGTCGCCCATCGAGGCGGGGTTGCCGAAGCTCCAGTCCTGGTCCACGACGGGTTGATGCTCCTTGCGCCAGGCAAGGTCGTGGTCGAAGCCGCCGGAGGCCAGGATCACCCCGCGGCGCGCACCGATCCGCTGCTTGCTGCCGTCTCGCTCCACCAACGCGCCGGTCACCGATCCGTCTGCGTCGGTGAGCAACTCGGCCATCGGCGAGTCCAGCCACAGCGGGATACCCCGCTCCCTCATCGCCAGCCTGAGCCGGGCCGCCAGCGACTGTCCGATCGCAGCGATCCGCTCGCCGAACAGTCGCGCCCTGACCATCCGCGAAATCAACTTCAGCAGCACGCCTTTTCCGGCCCACGACTGGCGGATCCGATAGAAGGACCTCAGTTCCTTGGGACCAAGCCAGATCCCCTTTGGCGCAAGCGCCAGCGGCTTGAGTAGCTTCTCCTCGTCGTCGCCCAGCTTCCGCAGGTCGATGGGCGGCACATTGATGGTGCTGCCGAGCTCGGAGCCACCGGACAATTCCGGGTAGTAATCGGCATAGCCTGGCTTCCAGACGAACTCGAGCCACGGTGAGAGTCCTTCCAGGAACTCCAGCATGTGCGGCGACGACTCGACGTATCGCCGAAGGCGAGCCTCGCTCACGAGGCCGTCGGTGATCAGCCGCAGGTACTCGACGACGCCGTCTGGGTCGGGGGCGTATCCCGCCCTGCGTTGCGCGGGTGCTCCGGGCACCCAGATGCCACCACCGGAAAGGGCGGTGGAACCGCCGAAATGGGAGGACTTTTCCACCACCAACGCGTCCAGTCCGGAAGCGTTGGCCGTCAGCGCGGCGGTCATGCCACCACCGCCGGACCCGACGATGAGCACATCGACAACATGATCGAATCCGTCAAAGGCATCCGAGGAAGTCATTTTGGCGCCGCCGTCCTGATGGCGAAGCCGGCGATCAGTTCGGCGGCCGGCTTGTAGTAGCGCTCCGTGGTCTGGTATGGCCCCGCCGTTGCCAATGCTGCGAAAGCCGCAATCCACGTTCGGATTTCGTGGGCTGAGCCGCCGCCTTCGTACATCACGAACGAATTCGACCAGGAATCGAGCTCGTCGAGCCGACCCTCGTCGATGATCTCCAGAAATTGGTGATCCCACACCGGGTTGAGGGGTTGCAGGTCGCTCTCGCCCCCGGCGAAGCTCTTCGCCGCGTCGATCACAGCGGCCTGCCGGGCCTGACGCTGCTCGGACGTCATCGGTTCGCCGTGCACGATCCGCTGCAAGACCGCCGGACCGGCAGTGGCCAGGGTTGGCACCGGAGGACTGTGTGAGAGCCCACCGGACCCGATCACCAGGACCCGCTTGTCCAAGGTCGCCAGGTAGTTGCCTACCGCGGTGCCCAGCGCCCGGCAGCGGTGCAACGGTCCCAACGGCACCGCGATGGCGTTGATGAAGATCGGTATCACCGGGCGCGAGGTCGCGTCGCCGAAGAGTTTCTCCAGCGGCTGGACGGTGCCGTGGTCCACGTCCATGCTCACCGATACCGCGACGTCGACGCCCGAGCCGAGTACGGCTTTTGCGCAGTCGGCCGCGATGTCTTCGGGAACGTTGAGCGAGCCGAGGTGGGTGCCGTAATCGCCAACTCCTCTGGCGCGCATGCCGATACAGAACGACGGCATCACCTTGTAGAAGAAGCCGTTGTAGTGATCCGGAGAAAAGATGACGACGAGCTCTGGGTCATACTCTTGTACAAATAATCGCGCCTGCGCGATCGCGGCGTTCACGTCGTCAAGCAGATCCCGCGACGGCCCCGGTAGATTCAGGAGCGGGCTGTGGGACATACAGCACAGAGCCAGAGGCACTTGAGGAGTCACCCCCTCCCGGCGTGAGCGCGAGGGTGTCGAGCAGCGAGGCGCCGAGCTCGGGAGCGAGCTGAGCGATGCAGGCACCCGCGATACAGCGATCGGGGCGAAGGAACAGCACCGATTCCTTGTGCGCGTCGAACCAGGACTTAAGACCACCGGCGCGATCGCCGACGATCACAACGTCGGGGTCGTCGTGCCCGGTCCAATGCAGCTGAGTGAGCGGGCGGAGCGCAATAAAGCGGCCGCCCAAGGCTTTCCACGCCGCGAAAGCGTCATCGCCGAGGATTTTGCGCGGGTTGTTGTTCCAACACAGCACCGCGAACCAGCGGCCCAGGACCTCGTCCAAGAGGACATCTTGCTGCGTTCGGGTATCAACCCGGGGCTGAATGAACAGCGTGCCGACCGGCGAGCCGGGATCGCGCGGCTCGTTAGGATCCAACGAGTGAACCACGGCCCCCTGCTCGTAGCGCGGCATCGGCTTGAACCGCATTTCCAGCACATACCGCTTGAGCGACGGCACAATTGACGCGGACCGCACGATGAGATCCCGGGCGGCGGCAACCCTGCGGTCGGTCGGTGAGATGACCCGCCCCACCATGGTGGAAAGGTCGATCATCGCCCGGGCGTGCTTGCGTCGTTCGATGTCGTAGGTATCCAGCAACCGGTCGTCGGCCCGGCCGCTTACCACCGCCGCAAGCTTCCATCCCAGGTTCGCCGCGTCCCGGATACCGCTGTTGTAGCCCTGACCCTGCCACACCGGCATCAGGTGCGCGGCATCCCCGGCCAGCAGTAACCGGCCGCTGCGAAACGCGCCCGCGATCCGCGAGTGATGGGTGTAGATGCGGCGCCGGATCACCTCGACCCGGTCGGGATACGGCACCATTCGCGCCAGCATCCGCGTCAGGAAAGCCGGATCCTCCGCCTGCTCGTCGGACTCGTCGGCGTGAATCATGAACTCAAACCGGCGAATCCCGTGCGCGATCGAGATCGAGGCGTACGGGCGTTCCGGGTCCGCACCCACCTCACTGTTGGGGTGACCCAGCGGATCGTTGGCGATATCAACGACCAGCCACCGGGTGGACGACGTCGTACCGTCGAAGGACACGCCCATCATCCGCCTGGTGGTGCTCCGGCCCCCGTCGCAGCCGACGACGTAACGCGCCCGCACGCTGGCGGTGTCGCCTTCGCTGCCGAGCTCGACGGTCACCGCATCGGCGGCTTGCACGCACGAGGTCATCGGGCTGTCCCAGCGCACCTCGACGTGCTGGAATCGGTCTAGACCGCGCAGCAATTCGGCGTCGACCAGCGGCTGCACGAACCCATTGCGCTTCGGCCAGCCGAAACGCGCGTCGGGCGGGGCCATTTCGGCAAGCACCCGGCGCTTGGCGTCGAAGAAGCGCAGAATCTGGTTGGGCACGGTGTGCGGCAGGATGCGGTCGACCAGACCGATCGACTGGAAGGTGCGTAATGCCTCGTCGTCCAGTCCGACCCCGCGGGGGTAGTCGATGAGTGTCGCCCGTTCCTCGACCACCAGGGTGCGAACACCCTGCAGGCCAAGGATGTTGGCTATGGTCAACCCGACCGGTCCGGCGCCGACGATGAGAACATCGACGTCTACACCGTGCTCGGCTCCGCCCATCAACGCCCCAGCAAAAAGTCGAGGTGCAAGCGGTTAAAGGTCTTGGCGTCCTCGTACTGCGGCCAGTGACCACAGCCCGGCATCACCTCGAAGCGTGCACCCGGGATCATCGACGCGATGCGGCGGCCCTCAGTGACGTCGGCGGTCGGGTCGTCACTGGTCCACAACACCAGCGTCGGCGCGGTGATGGCTCCGTATTCGTCCGGGCCGAGAATGTTGCGCGCCCGAATCTCGGGATCCTGCAGCGCCATGATGTCGCGCATCGCCGCGACGAATCCCGGTTGCCGATAGATCCGTTGGCGGCTGGCGACCAAATCGTCGTAGTCCTTGGACTTGTCGGCCATTAACCACTTGATGCGCGCCTGAACCGTGTCCCACGTCGGGTTCTCGGCGGCCGCCATGGACAACGTGATGATCCGCTGCATCACCGCGGGATCGGCCTGTGATCCACCTGCGGTGTTAAGCACAAGCCGGTCAACGACGTCCGGATGGTCGACGGCGGCGCGGGCCGCCACCCAGCCCCCCAGGGATTCACCGCTGACGCTGGCGCGCTCGACACCAATGGTGCGCAGCACCGCCATCAGATGCTGGACATAGTGGCTGATTTCCAGCGGGTGGCCCGGCTTGTCGGTGTACCCGTGGCCCAACATGTCGATCGCCCAGGTCCAGAAATACTCGGCGTGCGCAGCCAAATTGCGGATGTAGGCCTCGGCGTGGCCCCCGGACCCGTGCAACAGCATCAGGACCGGCTTGCCGGGATCGCCGGCACGCAGGTATCGGGTCCGGACTCCTCCAACCATGAGATAGCCCTGTTCAAACGGGACACCCTGGAGGTCACTCCAGACGCTCTCGAACTCCACCACTAGTCCGCTCTGGTCCTCTCTGGCCCAACACATCTTGTGGAAATTATGTTCTCGTTTTCGGCTTATCTCATGTGCTAATATCGCACAATAGTGTGCGTTATATATAAAGCTTTGCTCTCGCATGGGGGTCTGTCAAGACCATGACAGGTTCGCAAACGCTGGCCAGGGGACTCACCGCGCTGCAAATGGTGGCGGCGTCCCCGGGCGGGCTCACCATGCAACAGCTCGCCGACCAGGTCGGCGTGCATCGGACAATCGCATATCGATTGCTCACGACGTTGGCCGAGTTCCGACTGGTCGCCAAGGGGGAAGACGGGCGCTACCGGCCGGCAGCCGGCCTCGCCGTCCTCGGCGCGTCATTCGACCGAAACGTGCGTCAACTCAGTCTGCCGACGCTGCGCGCACTGGCCGACGAACTCGGCAGCACCGTGTCGTTGCTTGTCGCCGAGGGTGACCAGCAGGTGGCAGTCGGGGTGATCGTGCCCAGCCAGGTCGCCTACCAGCTCGCCTTCCACGAGGGGAGCCGATATCCGCTGGACCGCGGGGCCGCCGGTATCGCGCTGCTCGCGAGCATGCCCCCGCGCCCGGGAGAACGGGAGCTGGTCGCCCGCACCCGCGAGCGCGGCTGGGTGATGACGTACGGGGAGATCGAGCCGAACACCTATGGGCTGGCCGTGGCGGTCCACCGCCAGGCACCGTCTCCACCAACGTGCATCAACCTCATCTCCCATCGAGAAGACGTCGTGATGCGTGGGAAGGAAGCGGTCGTCAAAGCCGCGAAGCAGTTGTCGGGGCTACTGAGCTGAAGGGATTAAAAGTCGATGTCTTGGGACCACGAAGTCGATGTCGTCGTGCTCGGCAGTGGCGGCGCCGCGCTGACGGCCGCACTGACGGCGGTGGTCGGCGGCGCCTCGGTGGAGGTGTTCGAGAAGGCCCCGACCGTCGGCGGGACCACCGCAGTGTCCGGTGGCATCGTGTGGATACCCGCCCATAGCCGTTGTCCGGAAAGGGAATTGACGGCCTCCGACGCACTGCAGTACCTTCGCGCACAGTCGTTCGGTTCGATGGACGACGCACTGGTGGAGACGTTCGTGCAATCGGGCCCGGCCATGCTGGACTTCGTCGAGGCACACAGCGGTCTGCGTTTCGAGGTCGCGGAAGGCTTCCCCGATTACCAGCCCGAGTTGCCGGGCGGACAACCCACCGGCGGCCGGTCGCTCAGCGCAGCAGCCTTCGACCTGACCCGGCTCGGCGAGTGGGCGGGCCGTATAACGTCATTCCCCGCCGACTGGTCCAACGTCGGTTTCGATGCCGAGACCCGGGCGCGTCTGCACGCGGCGGTGGACCAAGTATCCGAGGAGCTGTGCGTGGCGGGCGCCGCGCTGATCGCCGGACTGCTCGAGGGGTTACTCGATGCCGGGGTGCCGATCCACACGAATGCCCGGGCCACAGAGCTCATTGTCGACTCGGGAGAGGTCACCGGGGTAACGATCGGGCAGAACACCAACGTGCGCGCACGGCACGGCGTCATTCTGGGCACCGGCGGCTTCGAATGGGATCCCGTTGCGGTGCAGGCATTTCTGCGTGGGCCGATGCACGGCGCGGTGTCCCCGCCGAACAACACCGGCGACGGATTGCGGATGGCGATGGCGCACGGCGCCGAGTTGGCCAACATGGGCGAAGCGTGGTGGGTGCCGATCGTGCGGATCCCGGGCGACACCATCGACGGCAAGCAGCGCAGCCGCAGCGTACGGCTGGAGCGAACCCGCCCCAGGAGCATCATGGTCAACCAGGCCGGACGCCGATTCGTCAACGAGGCCTGCGACTACAACTCGATGGCTGGTGCGTTCCACTACCTCGATCCCCGCGGTGGTTACGTCAATGACCGCGCGTGGATCGTGTTCGACTCAGTTCACTTACAGCGCTATGGCTTTCTGGGGATCGTCCCGGGAGAGCCGGTTCCGGACTGGTTCTGTGAGTCGGCCGACCTTGCCGAGTTGGCCGGCAAGACCGGCATTGACGCCGACGGCCTAATCCGCACGATCGAGGCATGGAACCGCCATGTCGCCGCCGGTGCCGATCCCGACTTCGGCCGCGGTTCCAGTGCCTACGACGGCTACTGGGGTGACGACACTGCCACCACGCCAGCCGGTAAGACGCTCGGCCCCATCGACACCGCCCCCTTCTACGCGGTGCCGGTGTGCGTGGGTGCGATGGGCACCAAGGGCGGGCCGCGCACCGATCGCGACGGCCGGGTGCTCCATGTCAGCGGAGAGCCCATCCCGGGGCTGTTCGCCGCGGGCAACGCGATGGCCGGGCCGACCGGCCGGGCCTACGGCGGCGCCGGCGGAACCATCGGTCCGGCAATGGTTTTCGGCTACCGCGCGGGCCACGCGGCCGCGACCGGGAAATCCATCGACCTTCAGTAGCAGGCCCCGGCTCGCTTGACTGCTTGAGAGGGACACATCGCGACGGACCGTCCAAGGCTCCACGCCTGCGATATCCTTTAATCGTGCCTAGAAAATCCGCGCCGGCCGGGACCGGGGCAGCCAAGCCCGAAAACGATTCGAAGTCAGCGCGCACCCGCGTCCGCATCCTCGATGCGGCAGCGCACGTCCTGAGTTCGAAAGGGTTTGCCGGGACAAGGCTGTCGGATGTGGCCGAGCATGCGGAGCTTCAGGCGCCCGCTATCTACTACTACTTCGGGTCTCGTGAAGAGCTCATCGAAGAGGTGATGTATTGCGGCATTGCCGAACTGCGTAGGCACGTGCAAGACGCCCTGAACGCGTTGCCGACGGAAACCTCGCCGCTGGACAGGATCATGACCGCGGTCGAAGCCCACCTACGACACGAACTCGAGATCTCCGACTACGCCACCGCGTCGATCCGCAATTCTGGACAGATACCGGATCGGCTGCGGACCCGACAGCTCAAAGAGGAAGCGAGCTATGGACGGATGTGGCGCCGGTTGTTCGACAACGCCTTGGCCGACGGCCAGATTCGCGCCGACCTCGATCCCCGCTATGCGCAATTGCTGGTTCTCGGAGCGCTGAATTGGGCAGCCGAGTGGCGTGACCCTCGTCGCGACTCAGTAGACACCATCGTCTTCAACGCACAGTCGTTGGTTCGCCACGGACTTTGCCTCGCGAACACTCGCGTTCGCGGGTCGCACAAAAACCACGCGCAGCGAGCGCTCGCCGCTGAGCCTCCGAGACGCGGGATTCATGAAAGGGCTCATCGGGCGGGAGATAGCCAGCGATGACGTCGGCGGCCGCCGCCCGCGGATGAGAAAGAACCGCCCTGGCCCTTCCTCGCGCTCCTATTGAATTTCTAGTCTTGGGTAATCAGTCGGTCAAGCGGGCGCCACTGGTTTTGGTTCCCATTTCGCCTATCCCCCAACGTCCTCGATCGACAACGCGCCGGTTGGACATCCGTATACCGCCTCCTCGACGGCGGCGCGCTCGTCGTCCGGCGGGTGCTGTTTGATGACATGCGATTGCCCATCGGCGCCGACCTCGAACACCGTCGGGGCGGCCACCTCGCACAGCCCGATTCCCGAGCACTTGGTCCGGTCTACCTGAACTTTCATCAGAAGAGCCTGCGCATGATTTTCACGGATGAGCCCTAGATTTCCGGTGCCGGGACGACGCCGCTCAACACGGCACCGGTGATACCGCCGTCTACCACGAGTGCGTGGCCGTTGATCCATCGCGCCGCATCCGAGGCGAGGAACAACACCACGTCGGCGATGTCGTCCGGTGTGGCATGGCGACCGAGCAGTTCCTTGACGCCGTCGAGGGTATCCTTACCCATCGTTTCCTCGAAGTCGGCCAGGATCGGAGTCTGCACCGGACCCGGCAACACAGCGTTGATGCGAAAACCCATTTGCGCCAACGCCAGCGCCATCGACATCGTGTACACGGTAGTGACTTCCTTGGAGAAGTTGTAGGCGTTGCCCTGTTGCGGATTGGCCTTGAACCAGGCCGCCCCCTGCTCAAAAGTGTCGGTGGCCAACAGGTCCCGGATAGCTTCCAAGCGTCCGGGCCAGCCGAATCCCGCCGTGGACGACACGATGGTCACCGATCCCCCGGGCACCAGTCGCTTGACGAATGACTCGGTCAGATGCCGCACCGCCAGGCTGTTGACCGCGAGTACGAGATCGGCGGGCGCGGTGCCGGGAATGCCGGCGACGTTCATCAAGCCGTCGAATTCGCCGTCGATTTGCTCCAGTGCCGCGTCGATGCTGCGCGGGTTGGCAAGGTCCACCTCGACATGGCGGGTCACCGCGGCGGTCGGGCTGTTGCGGTCCAGTGAGATCACCTCGGCATCAGCGGCCAGCAGTTTCTCGGCGGCCGCGTGCCCGATGCCCGACGCCGCGCCCGTGACAACGTAGCGCTTGCCCCTGAATTCGGATACATATTCGGACACGTCTTCTCCTAGTCGAGGGTGTAGGGCAGCGACTTGACGGCGTGCATGAAGTTGCTGGTCAGGTACTCGGGTTCACCCACCCGCAGGGTCGGGGCACGGAAGATCAGTTCACGGAAGATCGCCTCCAGCTGCATCTTGGCGAGGAAAGCGCCCATGCAAAAGTGCGGGCCACCTCCACCGAACGCGACGTGCGGGTTCGGATTTCGCCGGATGTCGAAGGTATTGGGGTTTCCGAATGCCCGCTCGTCGCGGTTGCCCGATGGATACATCATCAGCACCCAGTCGCCCTCCCTGATGTGCTGATCGCGCAGTACAGTGTCGCGGGTGGCAGTGCGCCGGAACGTCATCACCGGGGTGGCCCACCGCACGAACTCCTCGATGGCGACCTTGATGCGGCCGTTGAAGTCCTTCTCGAGCAAGGCCCGCTGTTCGGGGAACTGCTGCAGCGCCACGGTCGTCAGCGACGTGGTGTTGCGGGTGGTGTCGTTGCCGGCGACCGACAGCAGCACGAAGAACGCACCGAGCTCGTCGTCGGTGAGCCGCCGACCGTCGACCTCGGCCTGCACCAGCAGACTCATCAGATCCGACTCGGGATGCGCACGGCGTTGTTCGGCGAGTTCGAGACCCGCGGTCAGCAGCCCGATCAACGAGTCGTTGAGCACTTCGGCCGGCTCGCGGCCGGCGGCGACCTCCTCGTCGGCCCACGACACCATGCCGTCGGCGAAGATGGTTGTCTCGTCGCGCTTTTCGGGTGGCAACCCGACCATTTCGTAGATCGTCCACATCGGCAGCCGTTTGGAGACCTGCGCGACGAAGTCGCCCTGCTTGGTCTTGACCAGGTCGTCGACGATCATCGTGGCCTGGTTGTTGACCTGGTCTTGAATCTTGGCCACCTGGCGGGGGGTGAACACCGAGCTGATCAGGCGGCGCAGCCCGGAGTGCTTCTCCCCGTCCATCGCGAGAAATGACTGTGCCGCGTCCAGCAGTTCCTCGGGGACGGCCTCGATGATCACGCCCTGGCCGGAGCAGAAGAGTTCGGGGTTCTTGCTGACATGGACGATGTCCTCGTTGCGGGTCACCGCCCACACGCCGTCCACCGGCGCCGGCATCATCGTGCCTTCGATGGGCGGATGCCAGCTGACCGGGCGCTCGTCGCGCAGGACCTTGAAATGCGGTTCGCGCTCCTCGGCCGTGAGCTGCCAGAAGCTCAGCGGCGAAACGCTGATCGGATCGAAGGGCGGGCGCGTCGCGTGCGGAGCCTGGACGGTCATGTGTGGGCCTCTGGGTAGCGATTGATGAGGACTCTTTTGGCCGGCTTTCGCATGAGCGCCTAGACGAGGAGGTCCTCGCGGCCGTCGCTCTGCAGCCGCTCGATGTAGCGCGCGTACAGCTTCTTGCCGAGTGGGGCCAGTTTGAGCAGGCTGCCGACGTTGCCGTCGACCTTGATCTTCTTCTTGGCCATCGCCAACGGCAGGTTCACCTTGCCCTGCCAGTACGCGTTGCCGGTGTCGGCCGTCATCGACATCGTCGCGGTGGGCGCGGGGCCGCCGGCCAGGCCCTCACGCACAGACTTGTCGGCCATGTCGATGACCACCAGCGCTTCGGGATCGGTGAAGTCGAAGGCGACCACGAGACCGGTGTCGACGAGCTTGGGACCGATCTCGTCATCCTCGAAGGCAGTCTCGAAGATGCCGCCGATGTAGTTGGTCACCTCCGCCGAATTGGCAAACCCCATCGTTTTCCTTAATTTATATTCAATTCGGAACGGATACCACGCGACGGAAGCTGGACCAACCTCGACCGCTATGGCGCCGTCACAAGACGATACCATAAGTCGACTTATGATAGCAGCGACAACCGCCGTTCTCGTCGACTTAAGACGGGATAGAAAACGATGGCGCTCGCGTGGCGCACATCGGATAGTTGCCGTATGAGCTGGGCGGTCTGCGATGCAGTGGCAATATTGAACATCAGATAGAAAACTGCGTCGTCTTGCGGCTGCGAGTACCGCCCGCCCGATAGAATCACACCATGGCCAGCCCGACTGACGCCGCATCCAAGTCAGCCCAGACGCGACGGCGGATTTTGGATGCCGCCGCGCAGGTGTTGAGCGCCAAGGGATATGCAGGGCTGCGCCTGACTGATGTCGCCGCACAGGCCGAGCTGCAGGCGCCGGCCATCTACTACTACTACCCGTCGCGTGACGACCTCATCGAGGAGGTCATGTGGGCCGGCATCGCCGACATGCGCCAACACGTAATCGCGGTGCTCGACGATCTGCCCGCCGATACCCCGGCGCTGGATCGGTTGCTCGCGGCGGTGGAGGCCCATCTGCGGCACGAACTTGAGATATCCGACTACACGACCGCGGCGATCCGCAATGCCGGGCAAGTGCCGTTGAAAATCCGCAAGCGCCAGATCCTCGAGGAACAACGCTACGGCGAGGTCTGGCGACGGCTCATCAACGACATGGCGCGATCCGGGGAACTTCGCGCCGACCTCGACCTATACATCGCGCAGATGTTGGTCCTGGGCGCGCTGAATTGGGCGGTCGAGTGGTGGGACCCGCGGCGCGGTTCGCTGGAGGCCGTGGTGGCCAACGCCCAGTCGTTCGTCCGGCACGGTCTCGCGGACCCGTCGCCCGGCTAGGGCCCCGGCGCGGGCGGCCACGCGGCAACGATCTTGTCGGCCACCAGCTGAGCCGTCTCCGCGCACGCCGTGGTGCCGCCGTTGGCGTATTCCTTCACCGCGTCACCGACATTCCACAGGCCCGCGAACGGGGTGTCGTGCGGCACGTCGAATCCCGCCACCGCCCGTTGCGGCGGCCAGTCGTCGCGGGTAACCGAGATGCTCAATATCCTTGCGCGGTCATCGAACCCGGCGATCGTGTCGCGCAGATCGCGCAACAAGAGCTCGGTTTCGGCGGCCTCGTCGAAGTCGCCGATGGATGGCTTGGGAACCGACGTCCCGACGTAAAGCTGCCAACCTTGCGGCGCCATCTCCGGGCACGTGTCGGTGAAGTTGGCGATATAGGCCAAGCGCCGCGACGTGGCGAAGCTGAGCATGCCGGGAACGTCGACGAGGCGATCGCGGCTGGCGAAGTTCACCGAGATCATTGCGGTCGGGCGGTCACCCTTCTTGACCAGGTCCTGGTAGTCGGCGGGCACGTTGTCCTCGCCGAGAAGCTTGACGGTGGCGGCGGGCCCGACATCGCTCACCACGACCGGCGCAGCGACGCTTACCTTTTCGCCAGCGCGGATCACCTCCACCCCGATCACCCGGTCGCCGTCGGAGGCGATCTTGGTGGCAGTCGTGGAAAGCCACACTTCGCCACCGTGCGACTCGACGACGTCGACCAGGCCGCGCCATAGCCCGATGGTGCCCTGGGGGTGAAAGCCGAACCGCTTGAACGCGCTCTTACGCGTGAAGTAGGTGAGGAACACCCGCGCCGGAAGGTCCTCGGAGCCGACCGCGAAAATCGAGGCGCACATGTTACGGAAAATGCCGTGTACGCGTTCGTTCTTGGTGTAGCGAGAAACCCACTCGGCGGTACTGATCTGGTCTTCGGGCAGACCGGAGTCGCTGCGCGCAGCACCGATGCCGGCGACCAGTTTGGCGCCCTGGCGGGTGAGCTTACTCAGCAGGAAACCCCACCCGCCGCCGGTCACGTCGACGTTCTTGCCGCCAATCCGGTACAACAGCGCCGGTTTGGGTTCGCGGATGTCGAACGGCGCGCCGACCTCGTCACAGGTCTGCTGCGTAATGCCGCCGACCTCGATCACGATGGCACCGGTGTTGACTTTGAACCCGTCGATGTCGTCGGTGGAGGCGCGTCCACCGACCTTGTCGAGGCGTTCCACGACCAGGGTGCGGTAGCCGTGGTGGGCAAGCCGGGCGGCGGTGAACAAGCCGCCCGCGCCGGCTCCGATGACCACGACATCGAATCCCGTTGCACGCATGCACGTTCGCCTTCTAGTAGGAGCGGGGCAGGCCCAGCGAGGTTTGGGCGATGAAGTTCAGCACCATTTCGCGGCTCACCGGTGCGGTGCGCATCAGGCGGGTGACGAACCAAAGTTCCGCGAGCCCGTATTCGTGGGCCAGGCCGTTGCCGCCGTGAGTCTGAATGGCCTGGTCGAGTGCCTTCAAGGCGGCCTCCGAGGCCGCGTACTTGGCGATGTTGGCGGCCTCGCCGGCCGGCTCACCGGCGTCAAAGAGCTGGGCGCTGCGTGCGGTTGCCATCCGTGCCAGCTCGATTCCGACATGGCACTCGGCCAGCGGGTGGGCGATGCCCTGATGGGCGCCGATTGGGGTCGACCAGACGCTGCGCTGCCGGGCGTAGTCCACGGCCTTGCCGAGCGCGTAACGCCCGATCCCGCTGGACAGTGCGCCGACCAGAATCCGCTCGGGGTTCAGGCCGTCGAAAACCTGTCGCAGACCGTTGCCGGCCGCACCGATGAGTGCATCTTCGCCAACGGCGACGTCGTCGAGGTACACCGTGAATTGTTTGTCCGGCGACACGATCGACGTGGCAATGGGCGCGAGGGTCAATCCCACGCTGGCGGTCGGGACGGCGAAGAGTGACAGCCGGCTGCGCTCCGCGGTCGAATGATCCGCGTCGCGGGCCACCAGCAGTATCGCGTCGGCCTGGTCCACCGCCGAGATGTAGTACTTGGAGCCCGAGACCCTCCAGCCGGTGTCGGTGCGCCTCGCGGTGGTCTTGAGGTTGTGGCTGTTGGACCCGGCGTCGGGTTCGGTCAGCCCGAACGCCATCTTTTTCGTCCCGTCCGCGATCGGCGGCAGCCACCGCCGCTTCATTTCTTCCGACGCGTGACGCGCCAGGATGCTGCCGCAGATGGCCGGCGAGATGACCCAGATCAGCAGTGGCATCCCTTGTGCGGCAAGCTCTTCCACGACGATCACGGCTTCGGCCATGCCGCCCCCGCCGCCTCCGTAGTCCTCGGGCAGGTGCAGGCCCAGCAGGCCGGCGGCGCCGAGATCGCCCCACAACTCCTCAATCCCTGCACCGGCGCGTGCCCGCTCCAGGAAGTACTCTGGCCCGTATCGCTTGGCGATGCCGGCGACGCTTTCCCGAATCGCTTTGTGCTCAGGGGAATCGTTGATCAATCCCATGTCCTACCCTCCGGTGAAGCGGGGTGTGCGCTTGGCCCTGAACGCCGAAAGCGCTTCTGCGGCATCGGCGGTGCCGGCGGTGGCCTTCAGCGCCTCGATCTCTAATTGCAGTTGAGTCGCCAAGTCGTTGCGCCACGAGTCCCGCATCAGTGCCCGGATTCGGCCGAATGCCCGGGTCGGGCCATGCGCCAGCTCGGTGGCCAGCGCCAGCGCTCGTGATCGCAGCTCCTCGGCAGGCACGATGTCGTTGATCATCCCCCACTCGAGGGCCTCGGCCGCCTCGATGGGTGTGTTCCGCAGGTAGGCCTGCGCCGCCCGGCGCGCGCCGATCAGGCGCGGCAAGTGCCAGGTGCCGCCACCGTCTCCCGAAAGGCCAAGCCCCGCAAATGCTGTGACGAACTTGGTGCCCTCGGCCGCCAGCACCAGGTCGGCCGCATAGACGTAGCCGAGCGCGCCGCCGGCGACGGCTCCATGGGCGGCGGTCACGATCGGCGCGTCGATTCGGCTGAGCACGCGAAAGGCTTCATGGAACGGTGTAGCCATCCGCTCCAGCGACTCGCCAAACGATGTAGCCGCATCTGACGGAAAGGAATTGATGTCGCCACCAACAGACAATGACGGCCCGTCACCGCAGATGAGCACCGCCCGGATAGACCGATCATCTGCGATCCGGCGGGCCACGACGAGCGATTCGATCGCCATGCGCATGTCGATTGCGTTGCGGGCCCCGGGCCGGTTCAGGCAGACGGTCGCCACTGAGGCGGTGACGCAATAGTCGATCGTTTCCAGGCCGGCCTGTTCACCGAGCGCCTCGACCCACCCCGCGCTATCGGTCAGCTGATCCAGTGACGTCATGCGCCCGTCGTCGGCGAAACCGATCACATGATGGAATGCCGCGTCGAGCTTGTTGCCCGACCGGCGGGCCTCCCCCCGGTAGCGGCCGGCGACCAACAGGCGGCCGTCGTCCAGGGTGTGGAATTCGTCGGGTTGGGCCTGAACGTTGTAATGGCGACCGAGCCGCCACCACACCTCGCGCCGCATCGCGTCAGGTCCAATGTGCTCGCCGCCCACGCCCAGCGGCAAACCCGCCGTGGCGTGGCCGAGGAAATCCGGATGCAGCAGCTTACCCAGCGCCTCCCGGTCGCCGGCGGCCAACGCACGGTAGAGGCTTCGAACGGCGGCGACCTTCGCTTCGTACTCCGAGTCGAAGTCGTCCACAAACACGTCCCTTCCCATCGGATGGGCGGCTCAACTGGCCGATTATTTAATCTTGATTCGGCAAAGATTCCAATGCATTAATGCCATACACCTGCGATGCTAGCATGTTTTTCTAGTACATGTTAAATTCTGCTATGGCCAACGATGGACACGTAATCGTCGACGTGGACGGCGCTGTGGCGCATGTTCAGCTCAACAGGCCGGACAAGCTCAATGCCCTCGATAGCCCGATGTTCGAAGGCCTGGTGTCCGCTGGCAGGCGACTCATGTCCGACACCGACATCCGGTCGGTGGTGATCAGTGGAAACGGACGAGCCTTCTGCGCCGGCTTGGACTTCAAGCAGTTCGCCCGGATCGCCGACGGAGCGGGCGGGCGGGCTCCCGCGCCGCCGTCGAACGACGAACGCATCGGCGGTGCCAAGGCGCTGGGTCAACAGGCCGCACTGGTTTGGTCGCAGGTTCCCGTGCCGGTCATCGTCGGCATTCACGGAGTGGCATATGGCGGGGGGCTGCAGATCGCGCTGGGTGCCGACATCCGCGTGGCGTCGCCGGACGCAGGGCTTTCCGTCATGGAGGTGCAGTGGGGGCTGATACCGGACATGGCCGGAACTCAGCTGCTTCCCGAGTTGGTGGGACGGGATGTCGCCAAGGACCTCACGTTTACCGGCCGGGTAGTCAGCGGATCAGAGGCGGCTTCGATCGGGCTCGTCACCCGGCTTTCCGACGACCCAGTAGCCGCGGCGGTGGAGCTCGCACGGGAGATCGCAGGCCACGACCGCAACACGCTGCGGCACGCGAAGGCGTTGCTGGACATGGCCGGCCGGGTGCCGCTTCAGGATGGTCTCGATGCCGAGCAACACGCCATCAAAGAGCTCTTGGCATCACCGGCCGTGTCCGCCATCGCCGCGGAACGCCTGCAGAAGTTGCGCGGAAAGTGAACCGAGTCAAGGTAACCCGCCTCAGATCCCGCTGAGCTGCTCGACTAGCCGGAACTTCTGCACCTTGCCGGTCGGCGTGGTCGGCAAGTCCTCGGCCCGGTAGAACACCACCCGCTTGGGCACCTTGAATCTGGCCAGCTTGGCGCGGCAGATGTCCAGCACATCGTCTTCAGTCAACGCCGCATCCGGTGCGGGAACGACAACCACGCAACCGATTTCGCCCCACCGCTCGTCGGCCAGCCCGATTGCGAAGACCTGGCTTACGGAGTCGTGGGCGGCCAGGAGATCCTCTATCTCCTTCGGCATGACCAATTCGCCGCCGCTCTTGTACAGTTCCTTGCTGCGCCCGGTAACGTGCAGGTACCCGTCACTGCGCACCCGACCCAGGTCCCCGGAGAACAGCCAGCCGTCGCGAAGGCTCGCCGCCGTTTCGTCGGGCCGGTTCCAGTAACCGAGCATCACTGTGAGACCCGACGAAACCAGCTCGCCTTCCTCGCCCGGGGCCAGGTCGTCTCCGGTCACCGGGTCGACGGTCTTGTACTCGATGAGTGCGTCCGTTCCTGGTACGGACGCGGCCCCGGCAATTTTGGGCCGGCCGACCGTCTCAGAGGTCAGGTGCAACGCGTCCTCGGGGAGCGTCAGCGTCATGGCCCCACCGCACTCGGTCATGCCATAGCCGGTGACGATTTCGGTGATGCCGAAGCACCTTTCGATGTGTTCCCACAGCCAGACCGGCGCTGGCGCCGATCCGCACAGCATCGCGCGCAGCGAACTGAGATCGTAGCGTTCCCGGGCGCGACACTCGAGCATCGCCACCGCCATGGTGGGCACGCAGAGAACGTCGGTCGCCTGATGGCGCGCGATGCCGGCGAAGTAGTCCTCGGCGCTGAATCTGGTTTGCGGAACGATCGCCCCGCCGACGAACATCACCGACAGCAGGCCCTCGATGTAACCGAACATGTGGTAGCACGGCAACGAGAACAGAATCCGCCGACCGTCCTCGTAGGCCCGGGTCAACGCCGAGGCGTACGCGGTGCGCAGCACCGCATCATGAGACACGACCACGCCCTTGGGCGAGCCCGTCGTTCCCGATGTGTACAGCATGTCGCCTGGCTGGTGCGGGTCGGCCGTCAATCCATCGGCAGCAGTGGGATTTTCGGCGCCGAGATCGGCGAGACCCGAGAGTGTCAGGGCGTCATCCGGTGCCGACCCGCCGGTATCGAAGAGCACGACGGTCGGCAGTGGCGGCCCAATCCGGTCAAGCATCGCAAGGTAATTCAGGTCGCCGAACCCGGTCATCGTCACCAACACCCGGCAGCCGGCGTCGGCCAGCACGAAGCGTAATTCGTTATGCCGGTAGAGGTAGTTGAACGGGACCGCGATCGCGCCCACGCGGGCGATCGCGAACTTGACCGTGACGAACTCGGGATAGTTCGCCATCAACATGCCCACCCGGTCACCGGGACGAACCCCCAGCGCCGCCAATCCGGCTGCCAATCGGCGCGATTCGGCGGCGACGTCGGCATAGCTGAGCCGGACCTCGTCGGTCAGCACCAACGGGAGTTCGCTGTACCGGTCGGCGCAGATGTCCAGCCAATCGGCCAGGCTATGGGGCGTCCAGATCGGGAACCGGTCACGCAGAGCCTGTCTGCGAGGGTCGATCGCGCGTGCGAGCGTCACGCGATCAGACGGGACTGGTGCCCAGGTTGGCATCCGAGATGTCGCTGACCTGTGGCCATCGGCAGGCCATTTTCTCGAGGCTCGCGAGCCGCCCGAAGGTCACGCCGTCGTTTTGAAACTGGGCCACGCGTTGGATCAAGCCGCCGCCGACGACGAAGACCGATCCGGTGTCGTGGTTCTCCTCGGAGAGCAGGTAGCCGACCGCGGGCGCGACGTGCGCGGGATCGAGTTTGTCGAGGACCTCCTGGGGAGTGCAGGAGCGCCGTCGCGACAATGGCCTCGGCTCCGTCGGGCGTTGCGATCACGACCTTGTCCTGCACTCCGGACACGTCGATATCCTCCACTTACCCAACCTGCGGTCGTGTTTTGAATCTAGTTTAGAAATTTTACCGCAGTCAAGGCGGCTGACCAACTGCGAATAACCAGCAATTAGAGTCCTAGTCATGGCGAGCGTGGTCTCCCGTAACGCGTACTTTCAAACGGGTCTTGAGGTGCTGTCCGACCTCGGGTACGGCGGACTCAAGCTCGCCGAGGTGTGCAATCGGCTCGGAGTCACGACGGGATCCTTTTATCACTACTTCAGCAACTGGGCGGCATATACGCGGGGGCTGATCGACCATTGGCAGAAGGTCAACACGACACGGCTGATTGAGTCGCTTCGCGCCGAAACCGATCCACGCCGGCGTATCGACGGCATGATCCATATCGGCCTTCATCTGCCCCACGGCGCCGAGGCGGCGATCCGAACGTGGAGCAGCCTTGACCCGGAGGTGTACACGGTGCAGGTCGCGGTGGACAAGCAGCGCCACGACATCATGCGGGAATCGGCATTCGAGATACTGCAGGATCAGCGTCAGGCCGAGTTGTTCGCCGATTGGGGTGTGTATCTGCTCGTGGGGTACGAGCAGGCCACCATGCCGCCCGACAGGGCCGCGCTGCAGTGGATCGTCGGCCAGTTGCTCGACGCGTTGGACGCGGGCCGGTTCGCCACCGTGCCCCGCAAGTCGTGAACCGACCGGGAAGCCGGCAACGCCTCAGGCGTTGCCCCGCCAACGATCCGCGGACGGATCCAGCAGTTTTGTCAGGTGGTCTTCCGACAGCCAAATGATGGCTTCCAGTTCAAGAGCGTCGAGGTAACGCACCCGGCGGCTGCGCAGGTCCTCCAGTCGCAGCCGTGGCGAGTTGCCCTCGGTATCGAAGTTGACTGACACCTGGGCGAACTCGTTGCCGATAACCGGTCCGACACCCGGCACGTCGACCGATCCACTGTCACCGAATTCGATATTCATCGCACCGCCTCAGATCAAGAATCCCATCGTCGGGATCGGCCGATCGTCGTCCACCAGGACCACCTTCTTGTATGCCAGCCGCAGCGCGCCGTCCTGATGTCGCAGCCGGTAGGTCACCCGCCCACCCCACAAGTGTGTGCCGCGGGCTCGCGACTCCAGCAGCAAAAAGTTCGCACCCACCTCCAGGTCCGCGCCGCCGTCAGAATTGGCTGTGCCGCCGAGAAATTCGATGTTGGACACCAGTCTACGCAGGTTGGACTTCGGCACCTGCGCGTATCGCTTGCCGGTGCGCAACTGGTTGAGCCGGGTGCTGATGCGGCTGCGGTTGTCGTAGATCACCGACATCTGCCGCAGCGGATCCTCGGTCGAGGAGACCGGCACCCAGTACAGCGCGTCATCGGTCCACAACGCCTCCCAGGCGTCGTAGTCTGCTTCGTCGGCGTAGCGGGCCTCACGATAGAGGAACTGCTCGACCTGGGCGCGATCGAAACCGTCCGGCACCGGACCCAGCGCAGCGCCGCTCTCGGCTGTGCTCGTCATGGCTGTTCCATCAGTGTCTTGTACTGCGACCAGAAGGCCCGCATGCCGGTTTCGTCGGTGGCGGCCCCGACCGTGAAGCCGTCCGCGTCGACGCGTTCCCGGTTCAGCCCGCGGCGGATGTCCAGCCATTCCGGCGCTAGCGATTCGATGCCGAACTGGTTGCGCTCGTACATCTCGGTGTCGTCGGCCAGCAGCATGCCCGCAGGTCCAACTGAGCCGACGCACTGCGACACCATGCGCCTGTTGAGCTCGTGTGCGCCGCCGAGCTGCACGGCGGTGGCGTACTGGATGCATTCACCGACCGACACCGGCTGGATATTGAACACCTGGATCTCGGCGATGAACAGGTTCGGGAAGACCATCACATGCGGGCCGCCATCTATCAGGATGCATTCGGCCTCAGTTCCATACGCCGCTCGCATCGCCGCCACGTATTCAGGCACCCGCGACTCCGTGGTGCCGAACCAGCGCATCGGCTCGCCGAACTTGCGGAACTCCGGCCGCAAATCGTTTTCACTATGCCCGTTGCGGAGGTTGCGAGTGACCGCGGTCGACGCGTCACTATAGAGCGCGCCGATCGGGCTGCCCGTCACACCGAAGATCGATCCATGCACGAACTGCGGGTGATAGCCGTCGGTCTCGTTCTCCGCCAGCAGCTTCCAGTTTGCGCGGGTCTGATGCTGCAGCCAGCCGGCGTTCAGTTGGACACGGCCCTCCGGCGATAGCCGTGCCAGCCGGTCGATCTCGCCGGCAGCCGCCCCGAGGTGCTCGATCAGACCAGGACCGTCCGGAGCCAAGCTGCCGAAAACGAAACCGCGGTAGGAATCCACCCGTGGCACCCGGCCCAACGACAGATCGAGTTTCCGAGTGCCATAGCCCTTGAAGAACGGAAACCCCACCAGCTCACCGTTGTTGCGGTAGGTCCAGCCGTGATAGGGACACCGGAACGTCGATGAATTCCCCCGCACGTCATCGCAAACCTGGTTGCCGCGATGAGCGCATCTATTCAAAAGCAGGTGCACGGCGCCATCGCGGTCTCGGGTCATAATCACGTCCTGCAGCCCCAGCCGTTTTCGGACGTAGTCGTTGGGTTGTGCGACTTCGCTTTCATGGCCGACGAAGACCCAACTGCGGTACCAGATCTTGTGCAGTTCCTCGGCGAAGATCGACGGGTCCGTGTACAGCGATCCGTGCACCCTGTCGGGCTGGATCAGTCGGCCGTAGCGGCCAGCCGTTTGGGCATCCACGCTCATCGCTTCATTCCTTCCCGTGACCCGAACACCGGGCGGCGCTTCTGTTGGAAGGCGGCAACGCCTTCAGCGAAGTCGTCGGTGTCGAAAAGGGTTGCCTGATAAGAGGCTTCCTGGTCGAGAGCATCGAACGGGTTCATCGTCGGCGCCGTGGCGAGCATCGTTTTGATCACGCTCAGCGCCCGCGCCGGCCCCGCGGCGAGGCGTTCGGCGTCCCGGCGCGCAGCCGACAGCGCCTCACCGGGTTCCGCCAGCGCATCGACGAGCCCGATGGCCAGCGCCTCCGCGGCGGATATCGGTGCCGCCATCAAAAGCATTTGCCGGGCCCGGGCGACACCGACCCGGGCCGGCAATGACACAAAGACTCCCATGTCGCCGGCCAGCCCGACGCTGGTGAACGTGGTCGCAAAGCGCGCATCCTGCGCGGCGACGGCCCGGTCGCAGGCCGCGGCCAGCGCGGTTCCCGCCCCGTAGGCCGACCCCTCCACCGCGGCGATCACCGGTTTCGGGGCGCTCCAGATGGCGCGAATGACCCGTTGCGCCAACTGCAACCGCTCGATCGCCCGTGCGGGCGGCATACGGTGCATCGTCGAAATGTCCCCGCCCGAGCAGAAGGCCGGCCCGGCGCCGGTGATCACGATCGAGCCGACCGCGTCGTCGGCGCCGGCCGCCTCGATAGCCGATGCGAGCGCGATGCGCATCTCAATGTCGACGGCGTTGCGTTTGTCCGGCCGGTTGAGCGTCACCGTCCGCACCGCACCATGGGTTTCGGTGAGAACGGTTGGACCAGTCGTCATCGCCCGGTGAACCTCGGTTGCCGGCGTTCGATGACCGCGCGCAGACCCTCGAGCGCGTCGGCGGTGCCGGAAAGCTCTGAGACGGTGCGAGACTCCTCGGCGAGACGTTGCTCGACGGCGGCGCCAACGCCGCTCCACACCAGCCGTTTCGTGGCCGACAGCGCCTGGGTCGGCAGCGTGGCCAACATGGTGGCCAGTTCCGTGGCGCGATCGAGCAGGTCGTCGTCAGCGACGACCTCGGTCACCAGGCCGATGTCGAGCGCCTCGGCGGCGGTCAGCGTGGGGTTGGTCAGCAGGATCCGCAATGCGTGGCGTAGGCCGACCAGCTGGGTCAGGGTCACCGATGATCCACCGTCGGGCGCCATGCCGACGCGCACCGCCCCGGAGAAGAACTTGGCCGACTGTGCAGCCACGACGATGTCGGATGCGCACACCAGACCCAGTCCCCCGCCGCCGGCCGCGAAGCCCTGCACCGCGGTCACCACCGGAACGCGCAGCTGGATCAGCGCGGCGCTGGCCAGCTGCAGCCACGCCGTCGCTTCGCGCAGATAGTCGGGCAGCCGCTCGCCTTTGGACTCAAAGGTGTGAATGTCGCCGCCGGCGCAGAAGTTTCGTCCCTCGCCGGTCAACAGCACCACGCGCACCCGCGGGTCGGCGTGGCATTGCAGCACCGCCGCATGCAGGGCGTGCAACAGCTCCACATTCATGCCGTTGGAGGACTCTGGCCGATTGAGCCGCAACCGTGCCACACCGTCCACGGCAACATCCAGAGTCACCGGAGCCGTCATCGCGGTGCCCCGAACGCCGCGATGCCGCGCTCACCGACCTCTCCGCTGACGTGCTCAACGACCGCCGCGATCTCGTCGTCGAGCCCCGCGGCCTGCGACGCCCGCTGGCCCGAGTACACCAGCCGCTTGATCGTGGCGACCGCGGCCCGCTGTCGGGTTGCCAGCGTCGTCGCGAACTGCCTTACCCCGGAGTCGAATTCGGCCGGCGCGAAGCTGCGATACGCCAGGCCGAGGCGCGTGGCGTCCGCCCCGGTCAGCCGGTCGCCGCTGAGCAAAAGGCCCAGCGCTAGCTGACGCCCCACCAGGCGCGGCAACCGCTGAGTGCTACCGCCGCCCGGCACCATGCCGAAGTTGATGTGGCTGTCGGCGATGCGCGCTGCCTCGGACACCAGCACGATGTCGGCGGCCTGTATCAGCTCGAACCCGCCCGCCATCGCCACGCCCTCGACCGCGGCAAGCACCGGCACCTCGACCGCCGCGATCGCGTCGCAGGCACGCCGGAATGCGGTGAACAGTCTCCGCAGGGCCTCCTGCCCCTCCGCGCGCAGCCGCTCCACCTCGTCGAAGTCCCCGCCCGCACAGAAATTGCCGCCCGCGCCACGGATCACCACCACGTTGACCGCCGGGGCGGCACCGACCTCCCGGATCGCTGCTTCCAGTTCACGCGCGAGGCCGACGGTGATGGCGTTCATGTGTTGCGGCCGGTTCAGAGTGATCCAACCGACGCCGTCGGAGATGTCGCGCAGCACGGGAGTTCCGTCGGTCTCCACAGTTCTCCCTCCAAATTGTCACATATTTCTAATCCACGTTAAACTACTGGCGGGGTGGTCTCAACCACGCACCGTCGGAGGGAGCAGCGATGGACCTTGGGCTTACCGGCGCGCGCGTCGTGGTAACCGGCGGCGCCTCCAACATCGGCCGGGGCATCGTGCACGAATTCGCCGCAGAGGGCGCGCGCATCGTGATCAGTGACATCGACGCGCCACAGGCGGAGAAGGTGCGCTCCGAAGCGCTCGAGAAGGGCGCAGCAAGTGTCGAACTGGCCATTGCCGACCTGACGGTGCCCGGCGGCGCCGACACCGCGGTCGACGCGGCCGTGGCCACATGGGGCGGCATCGACGTGCTCGTCAACAATGCCGGCTGGAGCGTGGCGGGCTTCATCGCCAGCGACACCGACCGCGACAAATGGCAGCGCACCATTGAGGTGAACTTGTTCACCGCGATCGCCGCCACCCAGGCGGCAATCCCACCGATGAAGGAGGCCGGGGGCGGCTCCATCGTGTTCATCGCCAGCGACGCGGCGTTCGGGCAGATCCGGCAGGGGGTCTATGGCGCGTCGAAGGCGGCGATGGTGGCGCTTGCCCGCACCACCGCGCGCGAGCACGGCCGCCATGGGATCCGGTCGAACATCGTGTGCCCCGGCCTCGTTATCCCGGAGGGCCCGGATGCCGTCGGTGCGTCCAGCCTGTGGTCGGTCGGCCAGGATGCGGTGTTCGACCAGAGCCAGATCGACTACATGGTCAAAGGCACGCCACTGCGTCGGCTGACGACGGCCGAAGACATCGGCCGCGCTGTCCTGTGGTTTTCTTCGCCGAGTGCCGCCCGTCAGGTCACCGGCCAAATGATCTCGGTCAGCGGCGGTTACACCATGCCTTGAACGGGCCCTCAGCGCGTCCCGGATCAGCCCGGCCAGTCGTAGTCGCCAGATGCGCAAGTGATAGATCAATATCGTTGCTGCACAGCAGAACCCGACGGCCGCCAGGGTAGCGGCGCTGGCCCGAAACCATCGGAGACCACCCACTGTCCGTCGCTGGCCGCAATGACCATTCCCTCACCCATCGCGGAAACCTTCGTCCGCGCGGCCCACGCGGCGGCCACCGGGAGTCAGTTGACCTTCAGTAGCCTTTCCACGCCGTCAACTCGTTGTGTCGGTGCGACCAGCAAGGGCGCGCGCGAGCGGCACGCACAACGCGGCGCCGATCAAACCGGTCAACACGGTGGTAGCCGCAACCAGGGGCCGCCCGCCATGCATCAGGCTGTAGGAAGCCAGGATTGGGGCGACTACCGCCGCAACCGCACCCGCCAATCCCCATATTCCGTGGTAGCGCCCGGCCCGGCATACACCCGCGCCGAGTTGATCTCGGGCGGCAACGCCCCGTAAAACATCGCTGCGGTCCTGCTCAGCCAGCCGCGATCGCGTTGACGGCCTCGGTCGCCGCGTAGGAACCGCCACAAGCCGCGCGGTTGGACACAATGCGTTCGCGAATCGCTGCGGCCTGCGCGGCGACGGCCTGGTACAAGCTTGGGTCGGCAGCGAACTGACCCGCGGTTAGCGCAATCGGAGCTGCGGCGGCGGGTTCGCTGGTCACGAATAACATGGCCATAA
>Ga0210396_10001015_pt1 | contig 31963 bp, 29 predicted proteins | sample IncBWH17OmetaG_FD_155466 | JGI IMG/M metagenome (GOLD analysis project Ga0210396, IMG submission 155466) | Forest soil microbial communities from Barre Woods Harvard Forest LTER site, Petersham, Massachusetts, United States - Inc-BW-H-17-O ...
TGTGATGCCCGCAATTGTTTATGGCTTGACCCAAACCAAACGAGCCCTGCCCCAGGAAAAGGTTCGGCAAGGTTTGCTCGGCGGCGCCGCCATTGGCTATTTGTGCAAACACAATGCTACTCTTTCCGGCGCCGAAGGTGGTTGTCAGTCCGAGATCGGCGTCGCTTCAGCGATGTCGGCTGCGTTCATTGCTTCAGCGATGGACGCCTCACCTCTAGTGACGGAGAACGCTGCCGAATCAGCCCTGGAACATCACCTGGGCATGACGTGCGATCCGGTCGCCGGGTATGTGCAGGTCCCGTGCATCGAACGTTGCGCGTTCGGCGCGGTCAAGGCCTGGACCGCCTACATGATTGCGACGAACGAGATCGCATCGCGGCATCGTGTTGACCTCGACACGACGATCAAGACCCTCGCCGATACCGGCAAGGACATGAGCACAAAGTACAAGGAGACGAGCGAAGCCGGGCTGGCCGCAAACCTTGTGCTTTGCTGAAGCCTCGCAAGGCGGTTTGGCGGTTTCTCTAGTGCTTTGCTAGTTCGCTGCGACACACAAAGAGCAGAGTGCGCAAACCAATCATAGTGTGGCGATGGTATCCGTAACTTCACTTCCCCGTGGCGACACAGCTGCCCGCAAGAGTATCCGGTTGGCGACTGTTTCCTGGGTACTGGTCGCGGTTTATTACTTCTACCAGTACGTGCTCCGATCGGCGCCATCCGTCATGATGCCACAGCTGACGGAAGCGTTCGGACTCAGCGCGCTCGGCGTGGCTTCACTGGTCGGGCTGTTTTACTACGGATATTCCCCGTTCAGTCTGGTCGCAGGCGCTGCCATGGATCGGTTGGGACCGAACAAGGTACTTCCGATGTCCGCCGCTTTGGTCGGCATTGGGGCCCTGTTATTCGGTTCGGGCAACACAGCGGCGGCGAGTGTGGGAAGACTGTTGCAAGGAGCAGGAGGAGTTTTCGCGCTGGTCGGGGCCGTCTATATCGCCACGAACAAATTCCCCGCATCTCGCGCTGCCACGTTGATTGGCGCAACTCAGATGTTCGGCATGGCCGGTGGGTCGGCTGGACAATTTGCCGTCGGTCCGCTAATCAGCAGTGGCATGTCCTGGAAAGTTTTTTGGATCGGAATGGGCTTTATTGGCTTGGCAATCGGCGCGCTTCTCTTTTTTCTATTGCCGAGGGAACCGAGGATGGAGGAGCCGGTCGGCAGCCTGAAAGCCACGATTCAAGCGCTCCTCACTGTGTTCAAGAATCCGCAATCAATCTTGTGTGGCTTGATCGCAGGATTTCTTTTCATCCCGACAACCATCTTCGACATGATTTGGGGTGTGCGCTACCTGCAGGAGGCGCACGGATTCAGTTTTGCTTCCGCAGTCATGCGATCGGCTACTGTTCCTCTCGGATGGATCATTGGATGCCCATTGCTTGGATTCATTTCGGACCGGATAGGAAGGCGGAAGCCAGTAATCATCGGAGGCGCAGTAGTGCTTTTGGCCTGCTTAGGCTGGATTCTCTTCGGTCAGGCTGGCGTCTTTCCTCCTTACTTACTTGGCTTGGTGGCCGGATTGGCATCGGGCGCAGCAATGCTGCCCTACACCGTGATCAAGGAAGTCAATCCGCCACAGTTCGGCGGCACAGCGACAGGTGTGATCAATTTTTTGAATTTTACCTTCAGTGCTTTATTGGGGCCGGTTTTTGGCGGTCTTCTTCACCACATATCCGGTGGCACCCAGCGCGAACTGGCACATTACCAGGCGGCTTTTCTGCCACTTCTGTTTGGTGTTGCGGCCGCCATCGTTCTCTCTTTTCTGCTGAAAGAAACAGGACCTGGGGTTCAAACACAGTCTTGCAAAGTCATGAGGTGACGGCGATGAGTGTACAAACGGCGGACACAACGATTTTGGAAACTGGAACAGGAAAATACGGACGATTGCTGGACCGCTGCAAAGGCCTGGAGCCGGTCCCAACCGCAGTCGCACACCCTTGTGATGCCTCTTCTCTTAGCGGCGCGATTGAAGCGGCGGAACACGGATTGATCGTGCCAATCCTGGTTGGTCCCTCAGGCAAGATAACTGCGACTGCGAAAGCTTCAGGAATCGATCTCAGCAAGTTTCGAATCGTCGACGCTCCTCACAGTCATGCCTCTGCGGCAAGAGCCGTAGAGCTTATCCGCGAAGGCACCGCAGAAGTCCTGATGAAGGGGAGCTTACATACTGACGAACTGATGTCGGCGATTGTTGCTCGCGACGGGGGCTTGCGCACGAGTCGCCGGATCAGTCACGCCTTCCTCATGGATGTTCCGACCTATCACAAGGTGCTGCTCGTTACAGACGGCGCGATCAATATTGCCCCTGCGCTGGAAGACAAAGTTGACATCTGTCAGAACGCGATTGATTTGGCTATCGCGCTGGGTTGCGAAAGGCCCAAGGTAGCCATCCTCGCGGCAGTCGAAACGGTAACTTCGAAAATGCCTGCCACTATTGATGCTGCCGCACTTTGCAAGATGGCGGAGCGCGGCCAAATCACTGGCGGCATCCTCGATGGGCCCCTCGCCTTCGACAACGCGATCAGCAAACAGGCTGCGATTACCAAAGGCATCCGCTCCGATGTCGCCGGCGATCCGGACATACTGCTGGCGCCTGATCTTGAGGCCGGCAACATCCTGGCGAAGCAACTCACTTTTCTTGCCAAGGCGGACAGCGCGGGCGTGGTGCTGGGCGCTAGGGTGCCAGTGATTCTGACCAGTCGTGCCGATAGTGTGCGTTCCCGGATCGCCAGTTGCGCGGTCGGCATGTTGGTGGCTCACGCCCGACGAATGGGGCAGTAAGGATAATCCGTGACGGCCGACGACTTCGCTCTCGTGCTCAACGCTGGGTCATCCAGCTTGAAGTTTTGTGTCTTCAGACGGCGAGAGACCCTGCAATGGCAGCTGGATGCGAAGGGACAGATTGAGGGTATCGGGACTTCGCCGCGGTTATCAGTAAAAGATCGCGCAGGCGCACAGATCGCGGATGGCAGATTGGCTGGTGCAGTGGACGATGGTCGGGAGGCCGTCGACGCGCTGGCTGCCTGGCTCCATTCCAAATATCGCGGGGGGAAAGTGTTGGGCGTCGGCCATCGCGTCGTTCATGGGGGCTCCCGTTTTGTAGGCCCAACGGTTGTGACTGAGGAGACGCTGACTCAATTAAACGACCTGATTCCTCTTGCACCCTTGCATCAACCGTACAATCTGGCAGCGATCGAGGAAGTGTTTGAACGGTTGCCAGGTGTCCCACAAGTTGCATGCTTCGATACGAGCTTTCATTGCGGTCACTCGGCAGTCGCCGCGCTCGTACCTCTGCCGAGGGATCTTTGCAAATCGGGACTGCAACGGTATGGATTTCACGGCCTGTCTTACGAATATATAGCTTCCGTCCTGCCGGAAGTGGCGCCGGAAATTGCGCGGGGGCGCGTCATCGTTGCCCATCTCGGGAGTGGCGCCAGTCTCTGCGCACTAAAAGACGGAAAGAGCGTCGACAACTCCTTGGGCTTCACGGCACTGGATGGACTTTGCATGGGTACCAGGCCGGGGGCCCTTGATCCCGGTGTCGTGCTGTATTTGTTTCAATGCTTGGGGCTCTCCGCTAAAGAGGTTGAAACCATCCTCTATAAGCGATCGGGTTTGCTCGGAATTTCTGGAATCAGTAACGACATGCGTGACCTGCTGGCCGGGGACGAACCAGATGCCCAGTTGGCGGTCGACTACTTCGTTTACCGCGCCGCCAAAGAGATCGGGGCGCTGGTCGCGGTGTTGGGTGGCATCGATGGACTGGTGTTCACCGCCGGTATTGGAGAGAACTCAGCAGAAATTCGCCGGCGAATCTGCGAATCTGCTGCCTGGCTCGGATTGGAACTCGACGCAGAAGCCAACACTAATCGAGGTCCGCGTATTTCCACTCCGCAAAGTAAAGTCTCGGCGTGGGTCATCCCCACCAACGAGGAAATCATGATCGCGCGGCACACCGGAACACTACTCGGATTGAGATAGGCCTGTACCGTTGAACACCAAAGGAGGATCGCCATGGCTGCTACCGCATCGGAGAATATGGCCCAAATGAACACGACTTCTGCGTGGGCGGGATTTACACCGGGTCTTTGGCAGAAAGAAATCAACGTTCGCGATTTCATCCAACAAAACTACGAACCATACGAGGGAGATGGCTCCTTCCTCGCGCCTGCAACGGAGCGCACAAAAAAAATGTGGGCGGGGTTGAACGAACTCTTTCTGGAAGAGCGCAAGAAAGGTGTGCTCGATATCTCTCAGGTTCCCGGTTCAATTACGTCGCACGCACCGGGCTACATTGATCGTCCGAATGAAATCATTGTTGGTCTTCAAACTGAGGCGCCATTGAAGCGGGCAATCATGCCGAACGGCGGCTTTCGAATGGTTCTGAGCGCTTTAAAGGCATACGGGTACGATCCGGACCCAAAGGTTGTCGAGATATTCTCGAAGTATCGGAAGACGCACAATCAGGCTGTGTTCGATGCCTACACCGCGGACGTAAGACGATGCCGCAGCTCTCACATCCTGACTGGCCTCCCCGACTCCTACGGACGCGGCCGCATTATCGGCGACTACCGCAGGGCCGCACTGTACGGGGTCTCCCGGCTCATCGAGCAAAAGCAGGTAGAAAAGCGCAGCCTTGATGCGGCAATGTCGACTGAAGATGTTATTCGCGACCGCGAGGAACTGAGCGAACAGATTCGCGCTCTCCAGGAGTTGCAGCTGATGGCCTCCACCTACGGTTTCGACATCTCGGGCCCGGCTCGTGATGCGCGGGAAGCCGTGCAGTGGCTTTATCTCGCCTACCTGGGGGCGGTGAAAGAACAAAACGGTGCAGCCATGTCCCTCGGGCGGACCTCGACGTTCCTTGACATTTACTTCACGCGTGATCTTGCCGCTCAGACAATTACCGAACAACAGGCGCAAGAGATTATCGATGACTTCGTCATCAAACTCAGGATCGTTAGATTCTTGCGAACGCCAGAATACGACGAGCTCTTCGCCGGTGACCCCACCTGGATCACTGAATCGATTGCCGGCGTTGGAGACGACGGGCGACCTCTCGTAACCAAGACCAGCTTTCGGTTTCTTCAGACGCTCTACAACCTCGGTCCCGCACCGGAACCGAATCTAACGATCTGGTATTCGCCTCGGTTGCCCGACGGATTCCGCAATTTTGCCACGAAGGTGGCAATCGACACGAGTTCCATCCAATTTGAGAGCGACGAAATCATGCGGCGTGCGTTGGGAGATGACGGAGCCATCGCTTGCTGCGTGTCACCGATGCTGCTGGGCAAACAGATGCAGTTCTTTGGAGCACGAGCCAATCTCGCCAAGTGCCTCCTCTACGCCATAAACGGAGGCCGGGATGAGATCACTGGGGAGCAGGTGGGTCCGACTGGTGGCGTCAAAGATGAATACCTGGATTTCAACGAGGTAATCGACAAGTTCGAAACAATGATGGAGTGGCTCGCACGCGTGTACGTAAACGCCATGAATACCATTCACTATATGCACGATAAATATGCGTACGAACGTCTTGAGATGGCACTTCACGACTACGCTCCTTTGCGGACGATGGCATTCGGCATGGCGGGTATGTCCGTGGTTGCCGACAGCCTTTCGGCAATACGTTACGCAAAAGTTCGAGCGATCCGCGATGATACCGGGCTGGTGATTGACTATCAGACCGTCGGTGATTTCCCCCGGTTTGGCAACAACGATAATCGGGTTGACCACCTCGCCACCTGGGTCGTCAGCACGTTCATGGGCAAACTGAGAAAATACCCAACTTATCGCAACGCTGTTCACACCCAATCGATTCTCACCATCACCTCGAACGTGGTCTACGGCAAGAGCACCGGCAATACTCCCGATGGAAGGCGTCGCGGTGAGCCATTCGCTCCTGGCGCCAACCCGATGCACGGCCGCGACACGCACGGTATCCACGCCTCGGCTGCGTCGGTGGCCAAGATTCCGTATCGCGATGCCGCCGACGGCATTTCGTTGACGGCTACGTTTCTTCCAGAAGGTCTTGGGAGAGTCGCAGAAGATCGGATCACAAACCTCAGAAGTATGCTTGACGCATTCTTCAGCGTCACCGGTTATCACATGAACGTAAATGTATTAAACCGCGAGACCCTTCTGGATGCGATGGACCATCCGGAAAACTATCCCCACCTGACGATTCGCGTCTCTGGATACGCGGTCAACTTTGTGCGCCTGACTCGCGAGCAGCAGATGGATGTGATTAACCGCACGTTCCATGGAGAGCAGGTAACGTTGTGAATCAAACGCAGCACGCGCTTCCACTGGAGGCGAAAAGCCCTTTTGAATTACGCGTCAATTTAAGCGCGGGCATGCCGGAGACGGATGTGCGGACTGCCCTGGCCACGGGAGAGATGGGCTTCCTTCATTCCTTCACCACCGGCTCGACTGTCGACGGACCGGGAGTGCGCGTGGTTGGTTGGACGACCGGCTGCCAGTTCCGATGCCTGTATTGCCATAACCCCGACACTTGGACTATGAGCAACGGCATCCCTGTAACCTTAACTCGCGCAACCGAGGAGCTGCGGAAATATCGTCACGGGTTAGCAGCTATGTCGGGCGGCTTCACATTGAGTGGCGGCGAACCGCTCATGCAGGATCGGTTCGTCATCAAACTGCTGGCGGCCGCGAAAGGGATGGGAATCCATACTGCGCTGGATACCAACGGCGCTCTCGGGGCGCGACTCTCCGATGCGGACATGGAGAACATTGATCTCGTGCTGCTCGATCTCAAAAGCTGGGACCCAGAGCTTCACCGTAAGCTTACTGGCGTGGAGGTTGGGCCAGTGCTGAATTTTGCCCGGCGCTTGGCTGCTTGCAGAATACCGATCTGGGTGCGCTTCGTGCTCGTTCCTGGACTCACAGACGACGCCGAGAACATTGCCCAAATTGCAACGTTTTCTGGCAACCTGGGAAACGTCCAACGAGTCGACATACTGCCCTTCCATCAAATGGGTCGATTCAAATGGAAGGAGCTCAAACTCAACTATACCCTTGAAGATGTTCAGCCTCCGAGCAGCGAAGCGGTCGAATGCGCCTGCGCTCAGTTTCGCGCAGTTGGGCTCAAGGCGTACTGACCAATCGCCACAAGGGGGCCCCTACCGAGATCAGTACCTCTCAGGAATGAAGTGCTTCCCCTTCAAGGGTGCCTGATCATCGTATTGACCATGGGCCTTTCGTGGAGGCAGTTTTACCTTGTCTCGCGGTGTTTTTCGGTAAGGAATCAGGCTCAAGAGATGCGAAATGCAGTTGAGCCTTGCGGTCTTCTTATCGTCAGAGCGTACGATAAACCAGGGTGCATACTTGGTGTCCGTCGCCTTCATCATCAGGTCTCGTGCTTTGGAGTATTCGTACCAGCGACCGTAAGATTCCAGGTCCATCGGGCTCAGCTTCCACTGTCGGACTGGGTCTTTAATGCGTGACTCGAAGCGTCGCTCCTGCTCTTTCTGGCCTACTTCCAACCAGTACTTGATGAGAATTGTCCCACCATCGACGATGTACTTTTCCATCAAAGGACAGAGTTCGAGGAAACGGCGATGCTCTTCCTTGCTGCAGAAACCCATTACATATTCCACTCCCGCCCGGTTGTACCAACTGCGGTCGAAAATCACGATCTCGCCGGCTGCCGGAAAGGTTTGAATGTAACGCTGAATGTACATCTGACTCTTTTCCCTGTCGGAAGGAGCAGGCAAGGCCACAACACGGAAGACGCGCGGGCTCACGCGTTCTGTAATTGCACGAATGGTACCGCCCTTGCCGGCGGCGTCGCGTCCTTCGAACACGACAATGATGCGCAAACCCCGGTATTTCACCCAGTCCTGAAGTTTGCACAACTCCGCCTGGAGTCGGCGAAGTTCCGATTCGTACTGCTTGCGCCCTAGACCGTTCTTCTTCTCTTTGTCGTGTTTCTTGGCCATTGTGAAGTCATTCCCCCTTACGGCCGGTAGATCTGACATTTTGCCCTGCTAGCGTGGGCGCATTTCATCTTCGTCTCATACATCGCGCCTCAGAACATCCACCGAAGTGCGGTTCAGTTGCGATGGCGCCGTTTGACGCGCAGTTGTGCTAGTGAACGAACTAAGACAGCATTGACGGAGGCCACTTCTTCGGAAGAAAGTTTTTCGCGGAGGCGAGCAGCCGCGCGTTGACGTGCTTCTTCGGCTTTTGCTTCGTCGATGTCCTGCGCAGCCACAGCCATATTCGTCACGATGGATACACTTTTGCCCGTGACTTCGACCAGACCATCACCCACTGCCAGAACCTCTTCGACCCCCTCCTTGCGCACGATCAGTTCACCGGGCAGCAACTGCGTCATTAAGCGAACGTGGTGGGGAAGAATTCCCATCCGCCCCTCCGAGCCTGACAGAATGACCATGTCTACGTCTTTGGAGTAGGCCGTTCCGATAGGCGTCACAATTTCAAGTTTGAGAGTGTCAGCCATTTTCGCCTGTGTGTCGTCTTAGCGACATAATCTTCAGCCCTATTGGATCTCCTCGATCGCACCCTTCATGTAAAAGTTGCCTTCCGGCACTTCGTCGTGTTTGCCTTCGAGGATTTCCTTGAAGCCGCGAACCGTGTCAGCAACGGGAACTTGCTTGCCCTCGCGGCCGGTAAAAACTTGCGCCACGCTGAACGGTTGGCTCAGAAAGCGCTGGATTTTGCGCGCCCGGAATACGGTTAGCTTATCCTCGGGCGAAAGCTCATCCATACCCAGAATCGCGATGATGTCCTGCAGGTCTTTGTAGCGCTGAAGCACCTTCTGGACTCCACGCGCTACTTCGTAGTGCTCCTTGCCAACAATTTCCGGCGCCAGAGCGCGAGAGGTTGAAGCAAGGGGATCCACCGCAGGATAGATACCCAGTTCGGCAATCGAACGCTCCAATACGATGGTGGCATCCAAATGAGCGAAGGTGGTAGCCGGTGCCGGATCGGTCAGATCGTCCGCCGGAACATACACCGCCTGGAAGGAAGTGATCGAGCCCTTCTTTGTAGACGTGATGCGCTCCTGGAGAGCCCCCATCTCGGCGGCGAGGGTGGGTTGGTATCCGACGGCGCTGGCTGTGCGCCCGAGCAAGGCTGATACTTCGGATCCAGCTTGAGAAAAGCGGAAAATGTTGTCAATAAAAAGCAGCACATCTTGATTTTTTTCGTCGCGGAAGTATTCAGTAATGGCAAGGCCAGCCAACGCAACGCGCAGGCGAGCACCTGGCGGTTCGTTCATCTGGCCATAGACCAAGGCAATCCGGGACTCGCTCAGCTTCTCCTGTTTGATGACTCCTGCGGTGGACATTTCGTGGTACAGATCATTCCCCTCGCGGGTGCGTTCGCCTACCCCAGCGAACACAGACACGCCGCCATGGAGCTTGGCGATGTTGTTGATCAGTTCCATGATTACGACTGTCTTGCCTACGCCGGCGCCGCCGAACGCCCCCACTTTCCCACCCTTGAAGAATGGACAGATCAAATCTATTACCTTGATACCGGTGGCAAGCACCTGCGGAGAGGTGGATTGGTCCACAAGAGGCGGCGGCTGGCGATGGATGGGATAGTACTTTTCCGCCTGAATCGGCCCGCGGTCATCCACCGGGGCTCCGGTCACGTCGAGCACTCGGCCCATGACACCTTCGCCGACTGGCACAGATATAGGCCCGCCGCTATCGGAGACCTCGAAGCCGCGCTTGATTCCTTCGGTCCCCGACATAGAGATAGTACGGACCCACTTATCCCCGAGGTGCTGTTGCACCTCCAGCGTCATCCTAGCGGGCTGGTTTTGAACCTTATACTCGACGGTTAGCGCGTTATAGATTGGAGGCAGGTCGTCTGGAAACTCGACGTCCACTACCGGACCGGAGACTCGAACAATTTTGCCTTTGCTCATTTTCGAACCTGCTCTGCGTGTTTACGAGAATGGTTTCTAATCAGCCGGATTGACCACCGGCGATTTCCAGCAATTCTTTGGTGATATTGCCTTGGCGCAGCTTGTTATATTCGAGATTCAAATCCTCAATCAGGCTTTCGGCGCTGTCGGTTGCGTTTTTCATCGACACCATGCGGGCGCTTTGCTCACTGGCTTTGGCATTCAGCAAGACTTGATAAATGTAAATGTCCAGATAATGCGAAAGGAGATAGCCCAAGACAGTTTCCGGGTTTGGCTCAAACAAGGACTCGGTGGTGTCGACTGCCAGCTTCTCTTCAGATTCCGCTCCCGGTATCTTCAGCGCTTTGATTTCTCCCACCGGAAGGAACTCAATGGCGAGCGGTTCTTGGCTGAGCGTGTTGATGAAGCGCGTAGCGACAATCTGGACCTGGTCCACTTCTTCTTTTAGGAAGAGGTCCCGGGCAAAAGCGGCGATGGCCCTCGCTTCGAGAAACGTGGGTGTGTCCGTGTAAGTGAATTCGGCCACGAGCTGCCGACGGGTGCGAGCAATGAACTGCGCAGCCTTACGCCCGGCGGTGATGAAGACAGTTGACTGAGGGTCGAATTCGGCGGCCAGGCGAAACAGATTGCTGTTTAGCGACCCGCACAATCCCTTGTCCGCACCGATCAGGATGACCGCACGTTTGCGGACCGGGCGCACGGCGAGCAGCGGATGGCTGAAATCACCCATCCGCGTGGTCGCTTCCCGTTGGATGCGGTACAACAAGTGCACGAAGGGGCGACCTGCGAGGGCGGCGTCCTGAGCTTTGCGCATCTTCGACGCCGCCACCATTTGCATCGCTTTGGTGATCTGTGCCGTGCCACTGACAGACTTGATCCGCCGTCGTAAATCGCGAGGGCTGTTCATTTCCAAGTCCCTTTGAACTGATCGGCCGCAGTTTTCAGTTCTGCGGTCAAGGCATCATTGAGCGCCCCTTGCTTGATGATTTGTTTGAGCAGGTCTGCCTTGCGGGTACCGAGGAAGTCCATTAGTCCAGCCTGGTAGTCTTTGATCCGATCTACGGCCACATCGTCCATATACCCATTCTGGACAACCCAGAGGACAGCCACTTGAATCTCGACGGGAATCGGGCTGTATTGCGGCTGTTTAAAGATCTCGATGATGCGCTTGCCCCGGCCGATTTGTGCTAACGTCTTCGCATCCAGTTCTGAGCCGAACTGGGCGAACGCCGCCAGTTCTCGAAATTGAGCGAGATCGCCCTTGAGCTGACCAGCGACTTGTTTCATAGCTTTCATCTGCGCCGCTGAACCCACCCGAGAAACCGAGAGGCCAACCGAAATAGCTGGGCGCACTCCCTGGTAGAACAAATCCGTTTCCAGATAAATCTGGCCATCCGTGATCGAGATTACGTTGGTCGGAATGTAGGCGGAAACGTCGCCCGCCTGCGTTTCAATAATCGGCAGGGCAGTGAGCGAACCGTTCCCATATTTCTCTCCGACACGTGCGGCCCGCTCGAGCAATCGGCTGTGGAGGTAGAACACGTCTCCTGGATACGCTTCACGACCTGAAGGCCGCTTTAGTACAAGGGAAACCTGGCGGTAGGCCACCGCGTGCTTGGACAAATCGTCAAAGACAATCAGCGCGTCCATACCATTGTCCATGAACCACTCGCCCATCGCCGCCCCTGCAAATGGTGCCAGGTATTGGTTGGTGGCCGAGTCGGACGCAGGGGAAGCAACGATGATGGTGTAGGGCATCGCGTCGGCTTCTTCGAGAACGGTGATGATCCGGGCGACGCTGGATTGCTTTTGACCGATTGCAACGTAGATGCAATAGAGTGGGCGATAGTCATGGTCACCCGCAGCCTCAGCCGCTTGGTTGAGGCGGGCTTGACTGACAATGGTGTCGATACAAATGGCTGTCTTGCCTGTCGAGCGATCCCCAATGATCAATTCGCGTTGGCCACGGCCGATCGGAATCATGGCGTCGATGGGCATAATGCCGGTTTGCACCGGCTGGCTGACAGGTCGACGCCGTAGGATCCCGGGGGCCATTTTCTCCACCGGATACGCTACGTTACTTTTCACGGGGCCTTTGCCATCCACCGGCTCGCCCAGCGTATTCACTACCCGACCCAGCAGGCCCTTGCCGACCGGAACCTGCAACAGTTTCCCGGTGGTGCGGACCTCGTCGCCCTCTTCAAGTTGTGTATAGTCGCCAAGGATGATCACGCCAACTTCGGTTTCGTCCAGGTCCAAGGCAAGCCCAGTGATGCCGTGACCGAGATCCAGCATCTCGTTAAGCATCGCATCCGTGAGACCTTCAACTTTAGCGACGCCATCGGCGATCTCGCGGATGACGCCCACATTCTGCTTGGCTGGAGTTGCCTTAGCTCCCGCGATCTGAGCTTCAATTTCCTGCAGTAGGTCTGCCATAAATCATTCACCCGAGTTTGCTCATTGCATCGTCAAATCCAGATCGCCCAATTCCTGGCCCTCGTTTTCGCCTGTGATTCAAAATCGCCTTTCCAATGAAGCCAACCCGGCCCGCACGCTGCCGTCATAAACGTCACTGTCCAATTTGATCCGGATACCGCCGATCAGGGTCGGGTTATGGGCGAAAACAGCGTTTACGCCGGGACCGTACACAATCTTCAGACCAGCTTCGACGCTGGTTCGCACATCAGCTGTCAACGGCGTAGCGCTCTCGACGTTGGCCGTATGCCGTGCGAAGTCGAGCTTCACTAAGCGTTGGAACCTTGCCAGCAGCGCCAAGTACCCGCGGCGCTTTGATTGGATTACTCTTTGTATAACCAGGCGAACACGGTCCTCATCCAACATTTCATGGACGAGACACAAGCGGTAAAGTTGCTTGGCCTGTCGCCGTATCTTTGTGTTCGTTTTCATCCGGGTTGGCTCCAGCTTCTTCTATGCCGCCAATTGTTTTGTGGTTTCTTCGGCTAAACGCCGTTGATCTTCCGGCGTCAAAATCTTGCCGGTGACGTTGGCGGTAGTCTGTACAACTAACCGGCCCACCTCACGCTTGAGCTCGGCGAGCATCCGTTCGTGATCCTGTGCAGCTGCCTCCCGTGACTTGACTATGATCAGTTCAGCGGCAGCGATGGCCTTTTGGGTCTCCTGTTGTTGCACCCGGGCGGCTGCGGCGCGTGCTTCTTCGATCAGTTTGGTCGCCTCGGCATTTGCCTGGATGAGCATTTCCTGGTGTCGAGCCTCAGTCCGGGCCAGCTCGGAGGCTATTTTCTCCGTGTTAAGCACTCCTTGCGCGATTTGCTGCCGCCGCTCTTCCAACATGCTGAGGACGGGCTTGTAGGCAAAACGGTGAAGAAGAACGCAAACGATCGTGAAGCTGATGATCTGAGCAATGAGATGAGACCAGTCCACACCGAAAGTCCTGGCAATCTCTTCGACTTTTCCTCCGCCCTCGACCGTCGCCAGTAAAACCAAAGAATTCATGTTTGTCCTCTCGACCGATGCGAGCAACAATTTCTACTCAGCCATTCGTTCATGCTCATCCTCCTATTTCACGAGGAACAGCGCATAGAAGACGATCGCCTCAGCGAAGGCAATCGCGAGGATGGACTGGACCAGAATCTTTGTAGAAGCGTCAGGATTACGTCCTACAGCTTCCGAGGCTTTCATGCCGATTAGACCGACGCCAAGAGCGGCGCCCAACGCCGCCAGGCCAACATGCAGGCTCCCGTTCATAAGTTTTTTCCCTTTTCTTTCCCGTCGGCGTGATCCTGTGATTGCACACGGTCAAGCCGTCGAAATTCATCACTCAATCGTGCGCAGCCGCCGGTTCCTTTGCCTCATGCTGGCAAATCAGCATGGTGAAGACGGCAGTCAATAACATGAAGACCAGCGCCTGAACCAAGCCCATCAGTAACTCGAGCAGGTAAAACGGAACCGGCACCAACCAGCCGAAACCAGGAACCAGCTTGGACATGGCTTCCAACAGATTCTCACCGGCAAATATGTTGCCGTAGAGACGAAAACTGAGGGAGACAGGCCGGAACAAGATTGAGACGATTTCCAAGCAGCCGGCCACGAAGAACACGAAGATCATCAGCACCTTTAGCAGACCTGTAGTTTCGCCCTTTGGAGCGAATAGCTCCTTGAGAAACCCGATCGGACCAACCTCCTGTAGGGCCCACATGATCCAGCAACCGAAGAACACCAGTGCCATTGCGAGCGTCATATTGACGTCAGCGTTGCCGCCGCGAAACAAAGGCTGGTCGATCGCAAAACCGTGAGGAGTCTGATGTCCCCACCCGATACTCCCGACCCCAGGAACGAGGCCGACCCAATTCGTGGCTAGAATAAAGATGAAAATAGTGGCAAAAAACCAGAATGTCCGTTTAACCAGATGCGGCCCAATGACTGCTTCCAGAAAGCTGTACAAACTCTCGACGAGCCACTCAAAAAAGTTCTGGAATCCTCCCGGAACAGGTTTCATGTTCCGTGTTGCGACGTGAGCAAAAACGATAAGGCCCAGCGCAACTATCCAGGTGACGACCATAGAATTGGTGATCGGGAAGTTGATGAAACGGACTACCTCCTCAGCCTTTTGCGACAGGCCGTGTTCCTCTCTTTCGGGGGTCACGGCGGCTGGTCCTGGCTGAGACCACATTGCTGAGGCGATGTCCGATTCCCGATCGACCGCCAAGGTGAGGTTCACGTTTAAGCTAATGAACGCGACCGCAAGAAACAGCGACGCCAATTTGATTGCGAACTTCGGCAAGCTATCAGCACCTCTTGAGATCCAAGTCCGCCCGAGGCCGAACTTAAGGCAGTCGGTCGCCTGGTCGTCACCGCGGGTCGGCATGGTTCGGTTGATGTCTTCGACGCAATTCACCGATGGTTCTCCAAGATCAATTTCTTGCCGGCTTCTTGATAGCCGATCGAGGCGAAATACACAGCACGGTCGAAAAACTGATTAAGTGAGCGGAGCAATTGCACACCGCCCCAGAACTCAACCGGCTCTTCGAGGAAGCATTCCTGCTGCATGTACTCCCACAGGTATTCGTTGGCGATGCAAACGGCCCAAAACAGGTCGCTAAACGGAACACTTTGCTCGGCTCGTCGCGTTCCAAGGGCGACATATCGCTTCTCGATGCTCGACTCGGTTTCGGTCGCCAGCCAGGCAGTTAGGTCTGAATAGATATCCAATGCGTACTGCTTGTGTTCCTCGACAGGCACCTTGACCAACAGGTCGTGACATCTATCTGAGGCCCTGATTTTCTGGATCATTGCTTCGGACATGCGGCCAGCGTTCGCCTTCATATGTTGGACTAACTTAAGGGCGCGCATCGGTTCTCCTCTCCTGATTATGCATAGCGAACACAATCGGCTATTTTCTTAAGCGACATTGGGCTCGCTTGTTTTCAATTCCATGGACCTCGACCGTCGGTAACGGCAGTTGTCCTGATCTCTCTCGATAAGCGCAGCTCTATCCATTCAAGAATCGCGCTCCCTTCCAGGCTGCATCGCGGCAGGCAAATCCTTTTCAAGAAGTCGCAATTCGCGTTCAGGAACCATGACTCCGTGAAGACACAAAACAAACAGACCGAGAGCTTCTGGAAAAATCGCCAATGGTTAGTCCAAGCCTTTGGGTCCGGGATAATGGATCACGATTTCACCGTTAAATCTGCTCTGATTGGCGGAATCGCATTGTTTACAGGCCACGGACTTCTGCTTTCCTCCGATGTAGCTTAGGTTGTCGCCGCCATCGGAGCTCTTCTTGCAACCCCCATTGGCTCATGTTCAAAGAATCGGCGCCACGTTGCTACTAGGGATATCCCTAGGTTTACGCAGTGATCGATTTCCATCGCCGCGACTTTTCGATATCGTCACCCAAGCGTCCGAGTATGGAAGTCTCTATGCCGTGCAACGGCAGCCCCGCAGCAAGTTCTGCACTGCCACATGCGAGATGCCGTGCCATTGGATTGGAGGCCCATGTTATCCGAGATTTGACGAATACGCATTTGGTTGCGACAGATTTTCCGCGGTCATAGGCCCTTCATCTTGCGGGCGTTGCAGGCGTCGTGCTGCCGGTCCCAGTCGCCATCTCGGACGCAGTTGTCATTCGGCGAGCGCTCGGGCTTAAATTTCGGCAGCGTCGGCGGTAAAGCAATCTCTGGGCCGCTCCAAATTTGCTCGACCTTGATTAGCGGACCCTGAGGATAGCTCGCGAGCCCAGCCACACAACTCAGCAACATGCTCCAAGCAAACAATAGCCGCATGTCGTACTCCACTGGTTCTAGATATGTTCCGCCCCGTCAGGCATGGGAATGATTCCTAAGCTTAGGAAATCGCCCGCCCGAGGGTACACATCGGTATTCAACAAACTCATCTCCTGAGGGTCCGAAACAACGGGCCTATCTGCCAATCTCGGGTTTAGCCGCTTGCTCCTTAAAGAAGCGACGGCCTTGGATTTCCTCGGCAGTCGTGCGTTTGGAAGGGCATACGTCGGCTGCCCTCGGCCTCGCCGTGCCGCATTAGCAGGTTAGGAAAACCGACAATCGCCCAATTGAAGCTTTGACTTGTCCGTACACAACTCGCGTTATCTGCCCTCCGCAGTAATGTTATCGGCGACGCTCGGCGGCCACTCGTCATCTGTCGGATGCCAGGTCGAATCCGGGTTGTAGAGATCCATTTTCTTGACAATGTTCAAGGAATCAGGTCCCAGGTCTTTCTGATAAACGATTCCGTCATTGCTCACAATGAAGGTCTTCACACCTGTAACCCGGTATTCGGCGGGCACGGCGACAAGGGCGAAGCCGCCAATCATGATCCCCTCAATGACATAATCCAACCTGCCTAAAGGCGCCGCCGGGCCTTGGCCTTTCAGGATTTTAAAGTAGTACCCATGGAATCCCGACTTGCCGATGGAGTAGCCCTCCTCCAACGCCTTGGCGACGGCATCGCCAATCGGGCCGCCAGATGTGCCGTCCGGGTTCTGCCAATACAGGCCGTCCTGTTTTCCAGGAGTACTGAAGATTCGCTGCGCGTACTGATTTACCCCGGAATCATCGTGAATGTGCAGAGCGTATTCCTTCTGGGCATCCACAAAACCATGGCAAACTTGAATGGCGTCCAGTTCGTTGGCTCCAATCCGGCGAAAAAGAATTTCCTGCCGGCCCGACTTGGCTTCGAAATACCATTTGCCATTCTTCTTTATCAGAGGAACCGGCATGGGCCACTCTTCCTCGCCAACAATAATGATTGCCCGAGTCGGCTTTGCAGGGTCGATCGATATGGAGTTCTTGGCACGAGCTTCTGTCGCAAACGCAGCAGCATTGTTTTTGTCTTCGACGGGATCGGCAGAGGCAACGAAGTCCTTGCCGTCTGGTCCGAAGATCGCCATTAGTTCCGGCACGTCATAGGCTCCCGCAGCATTGATTAGAGCTTCCGCAGCTTGCTGGGGACTGTCGAACGCCTTTGGCGCCGTGGTCACGGTTTGCGCCCCGGATTGCACTTGAGCTGCCGCGAGACCTGGCAGAATCCACCACGGAGCAACGATTATGAAGACGAAGAGACACTTTGGAGTGCGGAATCTGGACAGTATTGATTTCATATTTCCCTCGGTGATCATGGTTCTTCCCTACCTCCGCCGACCGCCACCGCCGCCGCCGCGGGACCCTCCACTACGGGAGGATCCACCCATGCTGGAAGAACCACGCGAACTGCTGGCGCGTGCTCCGCTGCCACTCATGCTGGAAGATGCTCCACCAAACGCGCTGCGGTTCGTCGCGCTCGGGGAGTTCGGGACTTGTCGATTGCCAACGCGGTCCCCTCCGCCTCCTCGGTTAGAGTTCATATTGCCGGCGCCGGCACCACGGTTGGACGTGTCTCGAGTGCCGGCACCGCGATCGCCCCCGGCACCGCGGTTGGACGTGTCTCGAGTGCCGTTGCCGCGATCGCCGCCGGACTGCCGATTTCCCATACCTCCCCGGTCGCCACCCGCAGGTTGCTGTCTGGCCTGGTTCTGGCGTGCGTTCGCCTGCCGATTTGCCAGAGAGTCGCCTCGAGCAGTGCCACCGTACTTGCCAGCCGTCGCCCGGTCAGAATACGGTGCGCCCCCGCGGTGCTGCGGGTTGTGCTGCCAACTGCTATTACCCCTGGCGGGCTGGTTGACTGGGCGGTTGCCGCGATTCGCGTTGTTGATGTTTTGCCGATTGATGTTTTGCCGATTGCTATTGTTGACGAAATTGTTGTTGTTGTTGATGGTGACGTTGTTGTTTCCGCCCCATCCGCATCCCCAACCAGCGCCGCCACTCCAGAAGGCTCCCATCGCGACCCCAACACCGAACGATATGGCCATGCCGGCCGCATAGTAGCCGGGCGGCGGATAGGCGATCGGGGGATACGGATAAACCGGAGCCCCATACACAACGGTTGGGTTGTAGCTAGGGACGTAGACAACCTCTGGGCTGGCTTGCTCGATGATAACGACCTGCTTACTCTCGACGACCTTGGTTTCCACTTTCTGCTGTTCGCTGGGCTTCAGATTCCCCGCGTCTTGAGCTTTCTTGCGCATGCGCTGCACCGCATCCATCACATCGCTCTGTTGTGCGAGAAATGCATTCCCAAGATCGGTCGTCCACTTGATGTTGTCAGCCAGTTGCTTGACCAGGTCAGGCAAAGCGGCCAAAGCCTGGATGCTCGGATCCCAGTCTTGTTTTTGCGCTGCATCCGCGAGCGCCTTCCCCTTCAAGTCCTTGTGCTGGTCCAGCCACTGTTTTAGCTGAACGACCTCCAGAGGATAAGTCGAAGCCACTAGGGTTTGGCTGAGCAACGCGTCGGGGTAGAGCGCGATCGGCGCCACCAGAGAGTCCAACTGGTCCGCCGGAATCTTAACTGCAGCCTGCTCCGGTGCAGCCGCGGGCTGCTGGTCTTGGGCTGCGACCACTACGGCGTTTCCGGGAAGAAGCACTACCGCGCACAGAATCGCAGCGCATTCTCGAATGGTTTGTAGGAAACTGCCCCGTTGTCTAGAGTTCATATCGTGAATCCGTTTACGTCGCTTGTTGCTCGGGTGGACACTTGCTCGGCTTAACTGAACAGCCCTCGTGCTTATGCCAGAGCTGGCAGTATTCAAGTTCGATCCAAACTCCGAATCGATGTTGATCTAGTTCTGCCCGTAACCACCTTTACGAGTTTTGTACTGCGATGCAGGGTGCATTGCCACTAGGGAAATCCCTAAGCGCAGATTGGCTCTTCAATCGGAAGGGGTCGACTTACAATTTCGTCTGCTCGCCAGGTTCAGTTTGCCGGGCACTAGGGATTTCCCCAGTTGAGAGGTAACCGAGGCAAGACCTAGCATCGTCGCGAAGAGCGGAGTATCGCGTTTTGAACTGAAAGCCTGACGGGACTCAGGCCTATCCGAGGGATAGGGACGCATGAGTCAACGGGCGACCTGACTCTAAGCATCGGCGACAGTGCGGCCCGCCCGTCATCTGGTAGCTTCGTTTATGAAAAAAAGAGCGAATGGCGTTTCCTTCGGCATTGCGCTTTGGCTTGTTCTGCACTCTGCCTGTTCCCTACCCGCCTTGGCACAGCAAAACCCGGTCACACCTGCACCCACACAAACACAACCCGCCAGCGGCAGCCAAGGTTCTCCGCAGGAAGACATCAATTCGCCTGGCCAAGTCGTAATCGAAGGCCGCCCGATTTTGACCGTTTACGAGACATTGGGAGGCTTGACACCGGAAGACCGCGCCAGCGGTATCGAAAAACGCATCCTGGCCGTCGCCAAAGAGAGTAGCTCCACGCCAGAATCAATACGCGTGGAAAACCGCAGTACGTGGACCGAGATTTTCAGTGATAAGCAATTGCTTCTTGCGGTGACCGACGTCGATGCGAAGATGGCAGGCGAGCCACGGCAGCAACTTACAATGGAGTACGCCGAGAATATTCGCCAGGCGATCCGAAACTATCACGAGGAGCACAGCTGGCGACTCATATTTAGCGGTGCCGTCAAAACCTTGCTTGCCACCCTCGTGCTGATACCCCTTTGCTGGCTTGTCCGCAGAATCCGTTTTGCCTTACGGGACCGCATTGAGAAACTGATTCAGGCCAGTGCGCGTCTTGAACCAAAGTCCGCCTGGCATATTTCTGTCGCTTACCTGGGTCCGATTTCCCTGGGGCTGGGCGCAATTCTGCGATGGCTGCTGATCCTAGCGTTTGTCGAAGCTTACTTGACGATCACCCTCGGCTTCTTTTCTTCCACACGGGAAATTTCACACACGGTGTCGAAGTGGGTTTTTTCGCAACTGGAATCCTTAGGCGAGTCTGCATTGAATTACCTGCCGAACTTGATGGTGGTCATGGTAATCGCTTTGGCCACGGGCTACCTGGTTCGCCTGCTCCGGTTAGTTTTCGGCGAGATACGCAAGGGAAACCTGAAGATCCGCGGATTCTATCCGGATTGGGCCGAACCGACCGAAAAGCTGATCCGAATTCTGGTGCTCTGTCTGGCGGTCATCGTCGCATTTCCGTATCTGCCAGGAGCCAAGAGCCCGGCTTTCCAGGGAATTTCCATATTTCTCGGAGTGCTCCTGTCTTTGGGATCTTCCTCGGCCGTTGCCAACGCGATCGCCGGAGTCATTCTGACTTACATGCGCTCGTACCTGGCCGGCGATTGGGTCCAGATCGGAGAGACCACAGGAGAGGTGACAGAGAAAAATCTGTTGGTGACCCGGGTTCTCACTCCGAAAGCAGAGATTATTACCATCCCGAATGCGGCAGTCATGAGCGGTTCAGTAAAAAACTACAGCGTCGAGGCCAAAAAGAATGGAGTGATCTTTCATACTACGGCGACGATCGGTTACGAAGCTCCCTGGCGAACCGTTCATCAACTGCTGATCAGTGCGGCGCTCGCCACCAAGCATGTGCTGCACCAGCCTGCGCCTTTCATCCTGCAGACAAGGTTAGATGATTTTTATGTTGCTTACGAATTGAATGCCTACACCGATGTTCCCCGGGAGATGCTGAACATCTTTTCGGACCTGCATCAGAACATCCAGGACAAGTTCAATGAAGCGGGCGTGGAAATCTGTTCGCCCCACTACTCATCGTTGCGGGACGGGAACGCCATTGCGATCCCGGAACAATACGTCAAACCGGACTACAAAGCTCCCGGGTTCCGGGTCATTCCGACGGAAGGCGACAGAGAAAGCTTGCCGAAATGAACAGGAATTAGGGGTACCCAAGTGAGTTCTTCTGCGGGCGAAATAAAGTCGGTAAAGCAAGCAATATCCCGATTCATTCCCATCACCACTTGGCTGTCTGAGTCCTCACCCCGGGCGGACATCGTGGCTGGCATCGCGCTGGCTGGACTGCTTGTGCCCGAGGGAATGGCATACGCAGGGATTGCAGGAGTACCGCCGCAAATGGGTTTGTACGCCGCCATGGTAGGGATGTTTGTCTATGCGATCTTTGGCACCTCCCGCCAACTAGCGGTCACTTCCACCTCTTCTTCCGCAGCCATGCTGGCGGCCCTGGTGGCTCCCATTGCCCTGGGCGATGCGGCACGTTACGTGATACTGGCGACCGCCACCACGATCGCGGCAGGCTTTATCTTTCTCGCGGGAGGCCTGCTCAAACTGGGTTCGGTATCGGAGTTCATTTCCAAACCGGTTCTCAAAGGCTTTGTCTTTGGCTTGGCGCTGACCATCATGGTGAAACAAGCACACAAGCTGATGGGAATTCACGCCGGCCAGGGCAATTTCTTTCACCAGGCATGGCATGTGGTTACCTCGCTGCCCCAGGTGAATCCCTGGACATTCGCCGTTGGAGCAATCGCGATTGGCATCATGTTTCTGCTAGGAGCGGTCGCTCCGCGCGTGCCGTCGGCGTTGGTTGTGCTCGTACTCGGAACCCTGGCGGTGCCGTGGTTCGGCCTTTCGCAACGTGGCGTTGAGGTGGTTGGCACCATCCACGCGGGAATTCCTTCCCTTAGCTGGCCAGCAATCGGTGAGGATGAACTGGCGGATGTGTTCGTGGGCGCCTTCGGCATTGTGCTGGTGCTTATGGCTGAGGCACTCGCAGCCGCCCGCACATTCGCTGCGAAACATAAATATGAAATCGATCCCAATCAGGAACTATGCGCCATCGGTGTAGCAAACGTCGCATCCGGTCTGGCTGGTGGCATCATCGTCGGCGGAGGCATGTCAGGCACGGCGGCCAATGATGCTGCCGGCGCGCGTACCCAACTCTCAACCATTACGGCATCGCTATCGGTGGCTCTCACTCTGGCATTCTTATTGCCCCTCATTCGTAATTTGCCTGAGGCCGTTCTGGGGGCGATTGTGGTCCATGCGGTCGCGCATCTCGCCGATGTCGGCACGCTCAAGTACTACGCGAAACTCCGCAGCGGAAGCATTTGGGGCGCGCTTATCGCCTTGTTTGGCGTGCTTCAGATGGGGATTCTCAAGGGCCTGATTTTCGCGGTTGGCCTGACTTTGATCGCATTGATGCGGAAACTCAGTGTGCCGCAGCATTCCGTGCTGGGCAGAATTCCGGGTACCGGGAATTTTGCGGATGTGGAGCGTAACCCCGAGACTGAACAGGTTCCGGGTCTGCTGATCTTCCGCCCGAATGGAATGCTGTTTTTCGCCAACGCGAATCACGTTCGCAACGAACTGCGTAAAGAGGTTAAGAAAGCAAGTAAGGACTTACGAGCAGTCGTCCTTAATCTCGAGACCTGTCCGGGGATGGATGTAACCAGTCTCGAGATGCTGGAGCAGTTGCGGGACGAGCTTCATGAGTCCGATATCGACCTTCTTTTCGTTCGAGTGGCGGATCCAGTTCGTGATCTTTTCGGCCGCAGCGGATTTCTTGAGCTCCTGGGCGAGGGGCGAATCTTCGCGGGCGTCGACGTTGCGGTCAGCGCATTCCTCGAGACAAGACCGCCAGCGGCTCATGCGCGGAGAGCGTAATCTGTATGCCGGAAGGCCAAGGATTGCAGCAACAAGTCCGAGTCAAGGCCGGAGACCGACAAATGGAAATAGTGGTCGGCAAAAATCGGGAATTTGATCGAACTGCACACATCGCAAACAAAACATCTAAGCGTGCGCTCGAACCAGTAGAACGAATCTCGGAGATCTGGTTCGGGTTGATCATGGTTCTTACCTTCACCTGCTCCATCAGCGTCAACCAGGCAGGGCGACAAGAAGTTCGCACGTTACTCATCGGCGCGGTCGGCTGCAATCTTGCATGGGGAATCATTGATAGCTTCATGTACCTCCTCGCTTGTTTCGTCCAGAGGGGTACTGCTATCGCGAAGCTTCGCGCAGTTCGCAACGCTTCTGACTCCGGCTCCGCGCATAGGGTCATCGTCGACTCGCTTCCGCCTGCGCTAGCGTCCGTTTTGTCGCCCGCGGAATTCGAGGTGATGCGCCAGAAATTGAATCAATTGCCCGAACCGCCGAGGCGTCCAGCCCTTAGAAAGAAGGATTGGCTGGGAGCCGGAGCGGTATTCCTGGCGGTGTTCCTGTCGACGTTCCCGGTGGTAATTCCGTTTCTCTTCATTAACAACGTCAGGCTGGCGTTGCGACTGTCGAACGGAGTTGCTCTTCTGATGTTGTTTCTAACCGGGTACGCATTCGGCCTCTATGCAGACCATCATCCCTGGAGAATGGGGCTTGGCATGGCTGTTCTCGGCAGCGCACTCGTCGGGATCGCAGTCGTGCTAGGAGGATGAAAACCACGTTGCATTCCGCGATGCTCGCGCTGGTCGTTGTTCTCGCTGGCCAAGCTCTGGCCCAGACGACGAACGGCCCGGACCCCAGTGAGACCGTTGCGAACCCGTGGTCATTCTCCCTAGCGGCCTCTGGTTATCTGATTCCACATGGCCAATCGTACGGATCCCCAACCTTCACCGCGGATCACAGCTGGCTTCACCTTGAAGCCCGCTATAACTACGAGTATCAAAAGACGGGATCATTGTGGGCCGGCTACAACTTCAGCGTCGGTGACAAACTGGTGCTCGACGCCACACCAATGTTCGGCATCGTGTTCGGAAGTACGACGGGGGTTGCGCCAGGCTACGAACTCTTGCTCTCCTACAGGCGGGTTGAACTCTCCGCTCAGGCTGAGTACGTATTTAACACGGACGATCGGAATTCCAGCTTTTTCTACACCTGGGACGAACTTGTCTACTCGCCGTCGGACTGGTTCCATGCCGGTCTCGTGGCGCAACGGACGAGGGCCTACCACACGGACCTCGACGTACAACGTGGATTTTCAGTCGGGGTTGCCCACAAGAAAGTGGATTTCACGACCTATATATTCAATGCCGGCTGGACCGACCCCACGGTCGTCCTCGCACTTACCTTCAAGTTTTGATCGAGAGTCGAAGTGAAGCTAAACGGGCCGATATTATCGGGAACTCGCTGAAGGACCCAGGCCCTGAGCCATTTCCCACGACCTGACTTTCTGTCGAGCCTCATCGAAGAGCCGCTCATAGTTCCCCTTGCATACTTTCTCGCGCGCTTTCTGGTCCAGAAGTTTCCACAACGGCTCATATTGCCTGTAGACCTTCAGGTATTGCTCCTGAGTTGATGGAGCTACCTCGTCGCTACCGAAAAGGAAGCGGTCGGGGTAGTGATTCAGGAGGTCGGCAGCCACACTGGTCGCCTCTGGGCTCGACACAACATACTTGGCCACCTCGTCCCAGGAAATATCAAAGTAGATGTGACTGAACTGCGGGTCGGCCAGTATCTCTGCCAACTGAGCGGCGTGGTTCTTTATCGGTCGGACCACCCGGCCCATCCCGGTATGAGCCCAGATGATGGTGGTATGCGGGTGCCTCCTGAAAAGGGCTTTCATCTGATCCAGGTAAACGGGTTGCGAGCCTTCCTTCGCGAACGGTACATCCATATCGCTGTGTAGCAGCACGACCAGGCCGACCGTCTCGGCAAAATCGAGAATCCGATCAAGCGCCGGGTTTTGCAGACTCGCAACTTCGCCTGCCACCTTAGCCGATACAAACTCCTTGTGAATCGTGAACTCTCCGATACCTGAGAAGACTCCAGGAAAAGTCTGAAGCACGCGACGAATGTGATCGGCGGCGTACATGTCAGCCGGGTTGAATCCGGTGATCATAGGATCGAAGCGCGCCCGCTGCTCCCTCGATAGCGATCGGTATGCCATCGCAATGTATGCGTCGGTGAAAGAGTAGTAATAGAGCGGTGCATCCGTCTGCAGGTAGTAGGTCGGAGCAAAGTCTCCGGAATTCTGGTATGACCATTCCTGTTGAAGAGGGATCCCGAACAGTGCGACGCGTCCAACTTTTGTGCCCATGATCTTCAAAAAGTCATGAATATCCGTGCCTTCCTGAATGTAATTGGTTAAATGGAAGTGAACATCGTTCAGCTCGGGTTGGTCTGGTTGGGACTGTGCAGCTGCAAGACTGCACCATACCACTAAAGGAATGACTGAGCCGAAAGCGAATCGGACCATTCTGTGAAGCCAAGAATCATAAGAACGTTTCATCCATGGACTCCGTTATTTGAGGAGTTGTGTCATCGAGGTGTTTACGATCCTTATTTCTCTCGAAAAAATACTCGCCCGCTCAGAAAGCTAACTCGAGAGTGGAAGCAAAGACCGGTCCGGTTCCTCCGACCGCGAAGGGAACGGCGGTGTAGCCCACCGGAGATTGATACAGGTAAAGGAATTCATTGTTCCACCGGACAACTTTGTTATGAAAAGGGAAATAGTTGAGTCCGGCCCGAAAATCCCAAGGGTTGCCATACTTGCCGGTGAGCGTCGATCCTCCGAGATAAGCCTGCAAAGTCTTAGGCAGAACCATCGCCGAGGTTTGCAACTGGAAGCCGCGGGAGAAGAGCGAGGGAAGTCCAGCCGTACCGGGTCCATGAAAATGATCGAGCCACCGCAGATAGTATTCCCCTTCCAACGAGAACCCGTGGTACTTGATACCGCCATCAAAGGCGGCCATCTTGTAGGTCACATCGTTGACGGAAATACCGGGACCGAACAGATTGGGCGTGAAGATGACACTCCCGTCTTCGAGCCGGATCTGGGTGTTCTCGAATTGGTCACTGTTTGGCTGTTCCTGCCTGTCCTCATTGCTCCGTGTGAAGTGGCCCGCGAGACGGGTCGCCAATTTTTGATGGTCTTCGAAGTCGCCAAAGCCCTGGCCAAATTCGCCCGTACTGGGCATCCAGACGAGCGAGGTGGACACCGTGTTCAACCCATTGTTGAGCTGTGCCGCGCTTACGCCCAGGGTGCTCAGGTTGTTGCCGATCATGGCTATATAGTCCAGCCGGTCTCCGATTTTGCCCCACGCCCAAACGCCTGAAGTGTAGGAAGGTCGAAAGAACTCGTCGGCTATAAGGCGTGTATCGACACCAAGCCAGAAGGGGAAGTTGCCCTCCACGCTGCGCGTACCCGGCAAGGACCTAATCCCTGCCCCCACATTAAAATGCTTGTTAAAAGCGTAATTCAGGTTGCCGGCGAGTACTACCTGAGCACCTAAGCCCTGCGAAGCATTGGAAGACCACGCGTACAGAAAATAGCGGAACTTCGGGCTAAGGATCCACCCGAGGAACTTTATCTGTACTTTATTGAGCTGGATATCTTGGCGTTGCTGGACACTCTTGACGTTGCCAAATGCGTCTTTGTAGGTTGGATCCAGACCTAGTTGGTTCAGGTACCTGGCGTAGCTGTATAAGCTGATACTTAGGTCGCCGTACTCTGTATTGGCCACCTTGAAGCCCCAGTTGGGAGTGTAGGTGCCCCAGGTTTTCTTGTCTTCCTGCTCTGAGTAGATATCCGCGGTCATCGGTTTTGTTTCTTGTTCAGTGTCGGCCTGCGTCGGTGCGCCTGTCTCAGTTGACTTCGTGGTTGATCCGAACTGTTGCGCAAGCACACCACGCAGAGACTCGATCTCCGTCATCAGTTCTCGGTTTTGGTTCTCCAGTTGCTTGTTTTGTTCAATGAGCCGGTCAAGCTTTTTTAATTCGTCAGTCGTGTCTTGCGTACCGGGATTCGGAGGTTCTTGTTGGAAATCTCCGCCTTGGGCCATTCCGTAACTAGCCAACCCAAGGGCGAGAGCCAACGGTAGTAATCGCGCTTTTATTTTCCGGATAGTGCTTGCCATTGGTAATTCCGGCGATCATTCTCAGTTCTTGGTGACTACCACTATTTCCAACCCACCGACGCCGGCGAATAGAGGTTGTAGTGCAGCTTGTCGCTGACGTAGTCGATCACCTCTTGCGCCTTGACACTGTTTCCAGCCTCATCGAGCGGCGGCGCAAAGACGGCGATTGCGCCTTTTCCAGGGACGATCGCTACGATCCCGCCGCCAACTCCGCTCTTCGCGGGAAGTCCCACATGCCAAGCCCAGCCACCAGAACCGTCGTAAAGACCTGCCATCATCATCGTGCTGAGGATGTGGGGAACGTCTTCCGCCTTGATCACCTGTTCTCCTGTGGCAGGGTTGATCCCGTTATTCGCGAGCGTGGCGCCCATTCGCGCAAGTTGGATGGCGTTGACGCCAACGGAACACTGCTTGGTGTAGATATCGACCGACTCAAATGGATCAGCGTAAATCCGCTCATATTTAGCCAGAAGCATCGAGAGCGCTTTATTGCCCGTGTTGGTTGCGGCTTCGGATTTGTAAACCTCATCAATCAGAATCAACTTTTCTCCCGCCGCGCGGCTGTAGAAATCCAGGATCTTGTTCCACTTTTCATCCGCATCCTTGCCGGAGACCAGGCTGGTGGTGGCAATGGCGCCCGCATTAACAAAAGGGTTGCCGGTGTGTGTCGGCATATCCACGACCGCCACTGGAGAGTTAAAGGGGCGTCCCGTAGGCTCGGAGCCTACTTTTTGGAAGACCTTGTCGGCTCCCAGCGCTTCCATTGCAAGTGCGAGCGTGTAAACCTTGGAAATCGACTGGATGGAGAAGGAATAGTTCACATCCCCTTGGGTGAGAACCTGGTTGTCGGTGGTCACAATCGCGATCCCGAATAGTTTAGAGTCCACCTGTGCGAGATAAGGAATGTAATCGGCGTTCTTCCCGCGGGTTTCATTCTTGAACTTGTCGTAGGCCTCCTGAACTACTGCCGCCACGACCTCCCGGCGAGGGGCCACTGGGCTCCGCGTTCCTTGTGCCAGAGCCGGCATCGGAAGCAAAGACGGCACAATGATTGTTGCAACGAGAAGTAGCTTTACAGCCCAGTTTCTATTCAACATTGCCGTTTCCCTTCTTTTCGCCAGGCCAGAGTCATAGAGTTGGAGATTTGAAACTCTTGTCCCAATCAAACTTGAACGAGAACTGCACTCGGTAATCGTTGAAGTTGAATCCGTTGCTAAAGTTCACCCGTCTGCCGAACTGAAATTCACTGCCCATCATGACTCTGGGAATGGGGTGGTACAGCAAGTTTGCGATCGCGTAGTCACCCTGGTGAAAGTCCGCTGGCCTCTGCGCATTTGAGTTCTGGATGTCAACCAGCGAGTAGCCGACCGAACTGGTAAAGTGCTTATTCCAGGTGTGGTCGAGGAACGACACGACGCCGAGAACCGGCAACGCCACACCTTTGATGGGGACGCGCGAGTTCGGCGGATTGTTCTGAATGCCAACATCAACCGGTGCGTCGTCCATGTAATTCTCAATGCCAGAGCCGTAAACAAATGCCAGCTTTGCGACATTGTTTTTTGACAAGTTGAGATTGGAAGTAACGTTCACTCCCCAGCCCACAACGCTGCCACCGAGGTTGATGGGGTTGCCGCTGGTGTCAACCCACCCGATTTTGCGGACAATGCCGGCCATCTGCAGGTAGCCCCAGTTCCTGTCGATCCGCGCGTTTCCGGAAAGGTCCGGGAAATTGAAGCGGGGCCGTATGTTGCTCAGCTCGATGCGGTCGGCATAAACACCTTGGTCGCCGCTGGCGCCGGGCCGTTCCAGAGCGAGGGTCACACTGCCCGTTTTTCTTCGGACCGGCATCCAGCGCACCTGCACGTTGCGGAAGAAGACCATCCCGCTCGGCCCCCAGTACTCCACCGTGTTCGGGAAGACACCGATATCCATGAACGGGCTCCAGGTTTGTCCGGCTCCGAACTGGCCTAGCTCGCCGTAAGCATGCCTCAGGCGGAAAGTCGTTTGGCCGGCGTCAACTCCGGTCCCAAATAGTTCAAATTCGAATATTGTGTTCAGATCGCCGTACGGGGTGGGCGTGGAGGACTTCACTCCGAAGCGGGTTTGTCGCACGCTGGCATAGACATTTCCACTCGGCGCGAACTCGTTCTTGAAGGACGGCAACTGGGTGGGACGGACAACGTCGTACCAGTTCGGATTTATCTGCCCGAAATCGTATCCGGAATCGAGCATGACGAATCCATAAAAGTTGACGCTGTCCTTCCGCTCCGTTATTTCGCCTTCCAACGGTACGGTTCCAGCCTGGGGCTGAGCGATAATCGCCTCCGACGGCACGGCGATCAGGGGCTCCTGCGGAGCAGAGGTCTTCTGCCCTTCGGCTTGGCCCTGCCCCTCTGCCGGGGCGACAGGTGCGACCTGCGTGCCCTCCAGCGCCCTGATCTCCCCCTTGACCTCGGTCATCATTTGATCCAACTGCTGGAGCTTGTTCTTTAGCTGCTGTATTTCCTGCTTCTGACTATCCTGGGATTGCGCTCGAGCAGGCTGAATCCAAACGGTGGAAAGAGCGAACAGCAATAGTGCAGTGGAGCTGATTATCTTCACATAGACTCCTGCTCGCTGGACTGGCTCGCATTTCGGTGCCAGAAACTTTGGGTCAGCTGCTGGTACTGTTATCCGGGAGAAGAAGCAGAAACAATTAGGGAAATCCCTAGGTATGGAGCCCGTCGGCACCGGCGGGCCGATTGCCGGCACTCGCGGTTGGTCGCCAGAACGCACAGTTTGGCTTGGAGGAGTAGAGTCCGAAGTCACAAAAGCTTGCTCCAAGTGGACGGAGGCCTTGGGGAAATGTTTATCCTCTCCCTTAACTGGTTGGGGCGCCAATGTCCAACAACCCGGTTTGTCGGGGATACCCTCGGACGGCCCGGAAAGATGAGCAGGCACCACTTCCCGATTGGTGCAAGGCGTCCTCCGCCAACCAACAATCGCTGGCTCTCGGCTGGTTGTGCCAACACTACGAAAACGTCAGCTCACACGCTGTGCGTGGGTCTAAGCCAACGGTTCACCTTTGCAGCTTGTCCCCTTGAGCGGTCTACATTGCGTTGGCTTGTCGTGGCTGCGCTTGAGCTGGTCTGTTTCGCGCCGCCTTCCCAGGCGCAGGAAAGAAACAAGGTCTTATCATCACTGAGTTCGGGCTGCTCCGGTGTCAGCGGTGCCACGTGTCCAAATGGCCAGGACTTTTCGGCGTCGCGATCGGCGGAAGACCAGCAGAGGTCAGACCAGTCGGCGCCCTGTAGGCGGTCCCGACAAGCACAGAGTTCGGTTCGCCCCACTCAAATACTGGTTGTCGCCTACGAAGACGCATCGTCAACTTCGGCTTGCGTCAGATAGTGAAAACACTTGGATCACGGCGACTCTGTATAGAACATTAGAAGGACGCCCATAACAATCATTAACGTGGGCCAGAGCTTCGCGAAGATGGAAACTTTCCACCCCAGCACGTCTCGCCCCCGAATTCTGATCGCCGATGACCACGCGATCTTCGCTGAGGCTTTGCGCGTCTATTTGGAAAAAACATTCAGCGTTATTGGAGCGGTAGGGGACGGTCGGGCCATGGTGCAAGAAGCCATCAGACTCAGGCCAGATGTAATTGTTGCGGATTTCGCGATGCCGCTCCTGAACGGGCTAGATGCCGCCCGAAGAATTAGGGAACATGTACCGACTGCAAGGTTCGTATTCCTGACAATGCACGACGACGTGAATCTTGCGGCTGCGGCACTTGAACTCGGACGAGTGGGTTTTGTTCTAAAAAGTTCATGTGGACAGGAGTTACTCAAGGCGATTGAGGAGATTGTGCGTGGGCGGTCTTACTTGACCCCCAGGCTGAGAGCTGAGAATTGGTTCGACGCGAAGGTCAGAGCACGCCAGTTTTCCAAGGAAATGACCAAACGACAGCGTGACGTCGTGCAGTTGTTCGCCGAGGGCGGCCCATCAAAGAGATTGCCGCGGTCCTCAACTTGAGCGAAAAGACGGTGGGATTCCACAAGCGCCATATCATGGTGGCTTTCAATCTCAAGAGCAACGCCGATCTGGTCTTATTCGGGTTGAAGCACGGCTTGATCGCAGTCGATCCGGAACCTCAGCCGCGGGCCCTTGCATCCTAGGGATTTCCCCAGTAGAAAAAGCCCGCACACTGCTCTAAAAATAATCGCAAGCTTTGCAAAGCTGCACCCTCGGGGTCGGCACCTCCACCGGTGTCCCTCTGCTCTGAACGATTTGCGATGAAAGACCTGATTCGAAATCTCACGCTATTGGGGGTATTGCTTCCTCTTTTTCATTCGCGCCCTGGCGCTGCTCAATTGATGGTCGACCGCGCCGCCGGTTTCGATGACATTCCGACCGCTCAATCCAGCCTTCGAAGCGCCATGGACGACTCCCGGATTTACTCGCTTTCGGCGTCAAGCCTCATCGATTCGGAGACGCTGGATCCCGACGACACCGATCCCGACTTCGCCAACGGCGCAAAGTCGCATCCTGCTCTTTACATGCAACCCGAAGTCCCCTCGCCGGCCGATACCAAGTTCCACTGGAGGTTCGCGACCCGGGAATCTCTTCTCTTCACCGGGGTCATGCATGCCTTTAATCTCACCACTGAAGCTGGCACGCGAGATGCGCTGAACGGTCCCTGGTTCAAAGATTACACTCGCTCGGTGAGTGAGCTTCGTGGCTGGAGCGACAGCGACGCGTTCATGGCCCCCTATGTTGGCCACACCATCGAAGGCTCGGTGTTTGGCTACATCGAACGGCAGAACGATCCCAAATATAAGAATGTGCAATGGGGCGA
>Ga0210396_10001016_pt1 | contig 31951 bp, 23 predicted proteins | sample IncBWH17OmetaG_FD_155466 | JGI IMG/M metagenome (GOLD analysis project Ga0210396, IMG submission 155466) | Forest soil microbial communities from Barre Woods Harvard Forest LTER site, Petersham, Massachusetts, United States - Inc-BW-H-17-O ...
AACTCTTGTACTAAAACTCAGGTAGTAACCATCACTCAACCTTCGGCTATTACCTCTTCTGTTTCTTCTCAGACCAACGTTAGCTGCAATGGAGGAAGCAACGGAGCGGCTACCATCACGGCTGCAGGCGGAACAGGATCCCTTACTTATGCCTGGACACCTTCTGGAGGTACCGCTGTTACAGCAAGCGGATTAGCTGCCGGAACGTATACCTGTACCATTACGGATGCAAACTCTTGTACTAAAACTCAGGTAGTAACCATTACTCAACCTTCGGCTATTACCTCTTCTGTTTCTTCCCAAACCAATGTGAGCTGTAATGGTGCATCGACAGGTTCAGCAACCGTTAATGCTTTAGGAGGAACTGGAACATTTACCTATAGTTGGACACCTTCCGGAGGTACTGCCTCTACAGCAAATAGTCTGGCTGCCGGAACTTACACCTGCACCATTACCGATGCAAACGGATGTACCAAAACACAAACTGCAACAATTACACAACCAACTGCAATTAGTTATTCTCCTTCCGCCGGTGCTGCCACTTGTGGGCTAAGCAACGGATCGGCCAGTGTGAATGCCAGTGGAGGAACAGGAACCCTTACCTATTCCTGGTCTCCTTCGGGAGGAGCAGGCTCCACCGCTACCGGTATTCCATCCGGCTCTTATACTTGTACTATTACCGATGCCAATGGATGTGTGGCAAATGCTACTATTGCCGTACCAAATAGCAACGGTCCTTCGGTAGCATTATCAGGGTCGGTCAATATACTTTGCTTTGGCAATAATACCGGTACTGCATCAGTAACAGTAAGCGGTGGCACAGGAACACTAACTTATAGCTGGCTCCCTTCCGGAGGCAACAGTGCAACAGCCTCCGGCCTTGCTGCCGGTACGTATACATGCCAGGTAACCGATGCCAACGGCTGTGTAGGAACGGCCAATACCACCCTTCTTCAACCAGCTGCAGCTCTTGCTGCCACCACCAGCCAAAATAATATTACGTGTAATGGGGCCGCTAACGGCAGTGCCATTGTAACAGCAAGCGGCGGAACCACTGCTTATACTTATAACTGGACTCCATCCGGTGGAACAGCGGCAACAGCCAGCAGTCTTTCTGCCGGTGCTTATACTTGTACCATTACCGATGCCAATGCTTGTTCTACAACTGCCAGCGTAACCATTACGGAACCAACGGTACTTAGTGCCAGCACGGGAACTCCGGCAAATGTAACCTGTAACGGGGCGGCTAATGGAAGTGCTAGTGTAAGTGCGAGCGGAGGAACTGCAGCTTATACCTACAGCTGGTTACCATCAGGGGGAACAGCTGCAACCGCCAATAATCTTTCGGGTGGGACCTATACCTGTACCATTACCGATGCCAATGCCTGTTCCACGACGGCCACGGTGTCCATTACCGAACCAGCACCGGTTAATATCACGTATGTTTCTTCCGGCAACTCCATTTGTACAAATGGCGCGGATACCATACAAGCAAGTGGAGCGGTGAGTTATGTATGGTCACCTTCAACCGGATTAAATACAACCAGCGGAACAAAGGTAATTGCTACTCCAACAGGATCAGTAACTTATACAGTAACCGGAACGGACGGATCGGGCTGTATGGGATCGACTACCGTACCGGTTACATTCAACTCCAGTCCGGCAACACCTACCATTACATCAGCTGGGAATGTACTGTCCACTTCGTCAACCGGAGTTACCTATCAATGGTATTTTAACGGAACGATCATAGGCGGAGCCACGAGTCAGAATTATACGGCAACGGCAACAGGCAACTATATGGTCGTGGTTACAAACGGCTCAGGTTGTTCTACCTCTTCCGCCTCTTACCCCTTTACCATTACGGGTATCGTTACTATAGCCAATCCGGAAGCAATCAATTTGTTCCCTAATCCATCTCAGGGAGAGATGACGCTGGAATTAAATACAATCGGGCAACAGACCTATCTCTTTATATACAATATGCTAGGTCAACAGGTAAAAAATATTCCATTGGTAAGTATTCATTCCGTTTTGGACATGAATGATCTGACTCAAGGGGTATATATCTATCAGGTAGTCAGGGATAATAAACCGGCCGGAACCGGGCGCCTTGTTATCCAGAAATAAAGATGCCCATTATTAAAAAGCCCTCCGTATAAAACGGGGGGCTTTTTGTTTAAGCTTGGGGGGAGTACTTAAAATTCAATTGCTTGTTGATGTATATGTTAAGGCCGCAGCGCTATTTCAATTACTTTGTACAACATAATACTACTCAGGACAATAAAAATAGATCCGAATAATTTCGCCGCCCTAGTTTTTCCTTTCATTTTTTCTGCTCTGGCGCTATCTTTTATCTTAATACGGTTAAAACCAAGAAGTAAAAGATAGATGCCGATTATTGCCAGCACAATCCCATTAATACAGTCAGCGATTAATAAATTCTTTTGCATTCGTTTTAGTTAAAATAAATGATCTTCCAAATTACAGTTGTCTTCTTTATAATTTCTCTTTAAAAAATGCAAGTACAGCGTCTGTTTGAGATCCCCAAAATGCATAATTATGCCCTTCTCCCTCCGGCTGGGCAAACTGTACTTTTGTTTTTTGTTTTACCAATAACTGATAAAAATTCTGGCTTTGTGCAAAAGGCACAACAGCATCTTTTTTTCCATGACCCAGGTATACCGCGACTTTTATTTTTTCCACATTTCGTGCAGGATTGTCTTCTCCCTCCCATCGTTGTTTAAATTGCTCCGCCGGCCCATAATACCCTTTCATCAGATTGTCATTTGTATCGAGCAACTGGTCGTAATCGCCCGAAAGAAGTGCGCCAGCCAGAAACAAATTATTGGTATGCTCCAACAACAGGGCCCCGCCTCTGGCCCCGGTAGAAATTCCAAAAACAAAATTGTTTTGTCCCGGCTTAAGCAGGTTTAATTTTTGTTGAAGAAATAATATTAATGTATCCGTAATAAAATGCATCTGCGGAAATGCAACCCAGTCTTTTCTGCTTTCCGGATAAACGGCGCCAGCATAAATGCTTTTTCCCATTTCAGGTTCTACAAGAATAAACCCTGCTTCTTTTGCTTTCTGACAAAAGGTACTTTGTTCGCAGGTTTTTTTTCTGGAAAAATTCCATCCCGGAAGCAAGAGGATTGTTCCTTTGGGTTTTATCAATGGGTATTGGACATCTACTGCTGTATGTCCGATCAGAAAGGTAGTATCCTTCCCAATCGTTTGGCTTTTACCAGATATGGAAGCCAATAGAAGAATGGCAAGAGTGCAGACAGAAACCAGATCAGACTTGATCTTCATACCGAAATGAGATACTATTTTTGTTTATTCCCTGTGCTGACACTTTTTTTGCCAATCATTTCGGCTGTTATAGCATCCACAAAAAAGATCTGCTCTCCCGGAGGGTCGCTTGTTTGTATATCAATTCGATAACAAAGATGCATTTCCTGTTTCAACAGATCCAGGTTTCTGGAAGCGATACATAATTCAGGAGATGGAAAACGGGTTGCACTGGAATCTTTTAATGTCTTTCGCAAGTTGGCTTCTTCCTGCAAATCTTCCCAACGATATTTTTTTGCGGCGCAATTTTTAAGGGCTATATCAAGTGCCGCCTTGGGTGTGACGGTAGCCGTTGTATTTACGTTAATACTGTCTACAAAAAAACCGTCCAGGGTGATGATTCGTCCATTTTTCTCATGCATTACATATTCAGCACCTTCAACCGGTAAGCCTTTGTACATCTGATCATAATGATGATGAACGAATCCAAGGTAATCCTTTCCTTTCTTTGCCTCTTTTAAATCATCACCATCGCTCATAGAAAGCAACAGATGAGTAAGTGTATAAAACTCACCGATAGGATGATTGCTTGTTTCGCCCATCTGAATAAAGGTAGGAACCTTTGCCCCCTTTCCGATCACAATAAGGGTGCTGCCTTTGCAGCGTTTATCTGCTTCATCGCCGCTGAACTTCTGCTGAGCATTCAGAGTAATACTCGCCCCTCCGATGAAGAGCACGAGAAAAATAAACAATTGACCTATTCTAGTCATGATGCAATTAATTACAACGATAATATTTCCATCATTCTTAACAAATGAAGATCCAGTCCTTCCCTATGCTTCACTGCATTGGCAAAGGGCGTATAACATATTTGCTTATCTATAATTCCAACCATCTCCCCTGTTCTTCCTCCCACCAGCGCCTCTACCGCAGCAAATCCCATACGGCTGGCATTTACACGATCCATGCAGGAAGGGTTACCTCCCCTTTGTATATGCCCCAGAATAGTTACACGAGTATCATAGTAAGGAAGTTGCTTTTTTACTTTCTCCGCAACCACAAAAGCCCCGCCTGCTGACTCATGCTCAGAAACAATGACGATTTTTGATGATTTATTTTTCCTTCCTCTTTCAAGTCTTTTTATCAGATCATCAATATGAGTAGGTGTTTCCGGTATCAGGATTGCTTCGGCCCCAGCACCAATACCACTCCGGAGTGCTATTAACCCGGCATCCCGGCCCATCACTTCCACAAAGAAAAGCCGTTCATGACTTTCTGCTGTATCCCTTATTTTGTCAACCGCATCCACTACTGTATTAATGGCGGTATCATATCCTATTGCAAAATCGGTGCCTACCAGGTCGTTATCTATTGTTCCTGGGCAGCCCATTATTTTGACCTTTGTTTTCTTTTGAAGCTCATCAGCTCCTTTAAAGGTTCCGTCCCCCCCTATCACTACCAATCCTTCTATTTTGTGTTTTTCCAGTTGTTTAGCCGCCAGCATTTGTCCTTCTTCAGTCAGAAACCGTTTACTGCGTGCTGTTTTTTAGATGGTTTCTCCCCGGTGTATAATATTTGATACCGCTTTTGCATCAAGCGGAATAAATTCGGCATCCATTAATCCTTCATAGCCTCTCATCACTCCATGAATCTGCAACCCATTGTGCAATGCGGTACGCACTACCGCTCTCAGACAGGCATTCATTCCCGGGGCATCTCCTCCGGAAGTTAGTACTGCTATTGTTTTCATCGCTTATATTTATGATTTGCGATTTATGATTTATGACTTTAAAAGTGCTTTAGAATACCTCGGTCTTTTAAGTATCCTTTCATTCCAAAAAATCCTAAATCTTAATTCAAAAATCCTAACTGGGATACGCCACCCTCACATGATAAATACTCATGAGTTTTTTCTTGAGTATTTTTTTCACCCGGCTTATATCCCTGAATGTGATGGGTGTATTCACAAATTGTTTTTCCGCTATCTGATGATCGATTATTTTGTCAATCAGATTCTGAATGGTATCCTCATCATATTTCAACAGACTCCTGGATGCAGCCTCTACAGCATCTGCCATCATCAATACTGCAGTTTCTTTGGAATAGGGTGTAGGGCCGGGATAGCGAAATTTACTTTCATCCGGAAACTCTTCAGGCAACGATTTCTTATACAATGTAAAAAAATAGCCGGTAGTAGTAGTCCCGTGATGCGTGCGGATAAAATCGGTGACAATGTCGGGAATTTTATATTTTTTAGCCTTTTCAACACCTCTTATTACGTGACTGATGATAATAGAAGCACTTTCATCATATGAAAGTTCGTCATGCGGGTTAACACCGGTGAGTTGATTTTCAGTAAAAAACATAGGCATATCCCCTTTTCCAATATCATGGTATAGTGCACCTGTCCTCACCAATAATGCATTTCCTCCAATCTGTCTTACGGTTTCCTCTGCAAGGTTAGCAACCTGCAAGGAATGCTGAAATGTACCTGGGGCTTTAGTGGCCAGTTCTCTTAACAATGGGCTGTTGGTATCGGCCAGCTCAAGAAGGGTTACATCCGAAACAAAGCCAAAGATCTTTTCGCAGGCAAAAATGAAAGGATAAGTAAACAATACAAGCAATGCGCTGCCGCCATACCAGGTAAGTACCCCCCAGTCAATAGCCGTAATTGAATTTTCATGCAGCATGCTAAGTCCGAAATAAGCTGCTGCATAGCTTAAGAAGATAACACCGGAAGAAATGAAAATTTGGGATCTGTTGCGCAGGTTTACCATACTGAAAATAGCGACAATACCCGCTATCAGCTGTAAAAAAACAAATTCAAACCTATCTGGTACATGTTGCGCGGTTATCAATACGGCCACCAGGTGGGCGAATAAAGCAAGCCTTGTATCATAAAAGGAACGGACCACCAATGGCAAAACACAAAAAGGAAGTACCTCCAGAGGAATCTTGGTAAATTCGGATGGTATATAAGACATGAAAATAAACAGATCGATCATAATAATCAGGAAAGTGACCTGTGTATCGCTCGCAAGTATTTCAGGACGGAACAGTTTGAGAAAAAGAAAGAAAATAAGAAAACAAAGACAGACCAGGGTAAGCTGTCCGATGGCAACAAAAATGAAACTGGTGTTTTCTTTGCTTTTAAGTTCAAATTCTTCCTGAAGTGATTTAAGGATCAGATATTTCTCATCATCTACCATATCCCCTCTTGAAACAATGCTCTGGTCACGGTATTTCCCCCCCCGGGTGAGGGAAATATTTTCCTTCATCTGATCCAACTCCTTGGTACTTGTTACTTCATCATAAACCACATTGTGCTCAATACAATTCTCTAAAACAGAGAGTAAAATGGGAGCCCCCTCAGAAGTGTTTTTTGATAATGTCTGACGCAGGTATTCATCTGCGCTGCGAACCGTAAATAGTTGTCTGATTTCTTTTTCCCTCGCTTGACTTCCGTCTTTGACGAGGATAGTAAAATCATCTGGCTTGCCTTCTATAACCGGATTTAGTTCGACAATTCCTCGGCGGTAAATGGTATCAAGAAGGTTAAGGCCATATTCGCAGTTGACCTGACTTATTAACAATAATGGCAGGGATTTTGATTTATCATTTTTTATTGGAGTATGCGTCCCAGATTCATGGACTAACTTCGCTTTCATCCTTTTCACCACCTCTGGTTCCACCTTGAAATAAGGTTTGAATTTCTTGGCCACTTCACTTTTTTCAGCATCCAGTTCAGCAGGAGACTTCTTGATGGCGAAGTCAAAAGGGGCGATCAGATCATCATAATGCCATGGTTTATTACGGATATTGCTCAGATCATACTTAAATTTCCCTTCTTTGGGCAGAAGAAATACAATAAGCGCTACACTGGCCGCAAATACAAAACCTTTGTAAATATGGGAATGGCGATCACGGAAAAAAGAGGTCAGTCGGTTCATCAGATTTAACTGCAACGAAATTAAAAAAAAGATGCTTACTTTTGACCGTTACTTCCTGAAGGCCGGAAGGAATGTTTTAAGACAAGACCTTTGGATCGAACTACATAAAGATATCTTATAAAACCGGATTTATGAAAGAAGTATATATTGTCGCTGCATTAAGAACCCCTATCGGTACCTTTGGTGGATCATTGGCCGGAATTTCTGCTACCCGCCTGGGGGCATCGGTTATCAAGGCTGCACTTGAAAAATGCGGAGTTGACCCGAATGAAGTGGATGAAGTATTGATGGGGTGTGTTATGCAAGCCAATCTGGGGCAAGCACCTGCCCGGCAAGCGGCAAAATTTGCAGGACTGCCGGATAAAGTAAGATGTACAACCGTAAATAAAGTATGTGCATCCGGAATGAAAGCCATTATGCAGGGTGCTCAAAGCATTATGCTGGGTGACAGTGATGTTGTTGTTGCCGGTGGAATGGAAAATATGAGCCAGGTTCCTTTCTATTCCGATACCATGCGTTGGGGAAATAAATATGGCAATACAATGATGATTGATGGGCTGGCCAAAGATGGCCTCACCGATGTATATTACAATTATGCTATGGGTAATGCCGCCGATCTTTGTGCCAAAGAATGCAATATCAGCAGAGAAGAACAGGATACTTTTGCCATTGAGTCTTATAAACGTTCACAAGCCGCACATGCTGCTGGAAGATTTAAAGATGAAATTGCTCCGGTATTGATTCCTCAGAAAAAGGGAGAACCGGTCCTGATTGATATGGATGAGGAACATAAAAATGTAAAATTCGAAAAAATACCCGAGCTGCGTCCTGCATTTACAAAAGATGGAACAGCAACGGCTGCCAACTCTTCGACCATGAACGATGGTGCTGCTGCACTCGTATTAATGAGTAAAGAAAAGGCTGAAAAACTGGGTAAAAAACCTATTGCCATCATTCGTGGTTATGCCGATGCGGAGCAGGCTCCGGAATGGTTTACTACTACTCCTTCCCTTGCAGTACCCAAAGCGGTTGCAAAAGCAGGCTTACAAATGAGCGACATTCAGTATTTCGAGCTAAACGAAGCATTTGCAGTGGTTGGAATAGTAAATATCCAGAAAATGAAGCTTGACGCCTCTAAAGTGAATGTAAACGGAGGAGCTGTATCTCTTGGCCACCCGCTTGGATGTTCCGGCGCCCGTATTCTTGTAACACTTATTCATGTACTGGGGCAGAATAAAGCCCGTTATGGCGCTGCAGGCATCTGTAACGGAGGCGGAGGCGCAAGCGCCATGGTGATAGAAAAAGCATGAACGGTATCTGCCACCTCAGCCTGATTCCCTGCCGGAAAGAACCTTCCGACAGGAGTGAGATGCTTACTCAGCTTTTTTTTGGCGAGCATTTTACTATTCTTGAGGCGACAGAGAAATGGTCTCGCATACGCCCCGCATTTGACGGTTATGAGTGCTGGATAGATAACAAACAGTTCCTTCCTATTCATATCAATCTTTATAATCAACTTACCAATACCCCTGTTCATTATACTGCAGAACTGGTTCATTTTCTTCGGGCCTCCGATGGATCGGCACTACCCATCTTGTTGGGCAGCACATTACCTGCTTATGCCAATAATTACTGTACTATAGAAGAGCAAAAATGGAAATACGAAGGCCAGTTCAGTTTGTCCGATATTTCTGTCGAACGAAGCCGTCTGATAGAAACAGCTATGCTTTATCTGGGAGCCCCCTATCTTTGGGGAGGACGCTCACCCTTTGGTATTGATTGCTCCGGATTCACCCAAATGGTATTTAAGCTGAATGGGAAAAAGATATTCCGGGATGCCTGGCAACAAGCCGAGCAGGGCCAATTACTCAGCTTTCCCGAAGAGGCAGAGCCAGGCGATCTTGCTTTTTTTGATAATACAGAAGGTCGTATCATACATACCGGCATGATTCTCAGTTCAAACCGGATAATTCACGCCTCCGGGCAGGTACGAATTGACCGATTTGACCACCAGGGTATTTTTAATTCAGAAACAGGCAGGTATTCCCATAACCTGAGGATGCTTAGAAAGCTTATATAATATCCTGTATTAAGATAGTTTTCCTAGCCCCTTTAGGGATTGACGAATTGTCCTCTCCCTCCTAATTTTCCAGCCAAAAAGGCGGAGATTAATCATATCCGATGCCATAATTACCTGATGATTCTCATTTTTTCCTGTGGCCCGTTGTTTGAGCTTTGTATAATAGAAAAAACAGATCCTTATGAACCTAAATAATTATACCATCAAATCCCAGGAAGCCATTCAGCAGGCACTGCAGATTGCAACTGCAGAAGGGCAACAAAGTATTGAAAATGCTCATATCCTGAAAGGGATTCTGGAAGTGGATGAACATGTTACTCCCTTTATCCTTAAAAAACTGGATATCAATATCCCCGTTTTCAGCCAGGCCCTTGATCGCATTATCGGTACATTTCCAAAGATAAGCGGAGCGCAGCCTTACCTCTCTTCCACGGCCAATCAGACCCTTGCCAAGGCGTCTTCCTATTTAAAGGATTTTGGCGATCAATATGTTTCTATTGAACACCTACTCCTGGCCTTATTGAATGTAAAAGATACCGTATCTCAATTGCTCAAAGACAACGGTGTAAATGAGAAAGACCTGAAACTAGCGGTAAATGAGTTGAGAAAAGGCGCCAAGGTAAATAGCCAAAGCGCCGAGGAAACCTATAATGCGCTTGAAAAATACGCTGTTAACCTAAACAAACAGGCGCAGCAAGGTAAGCTGGATCCTGTAATAGGCAGAGATGAAGAAATTCGCCGGGTGTTGCAGATCCTCTCACGCAGAACGAAAAACAATCCAATCCTTGTTGGTGAACCGGGAGTAGGTAAAACAGCTATTGCAGAAGGACTAGCACATCGTATCCTGAATGGTGATGTGCCCGAAAATCTGAAAACAAAACAGATTTATTCACTGGATATGGGAGCTCTTATTGCCGGTGCCAAATTCAAAGGTGAATTTGAAGAACGCTTGAAGTCAGTAGTAAAAGAGGTGATTGGAGCAGAAGGAGAAATCATTCTTTTTATCGACGAAATACACACACTTGTTGGTGCAGGCGGAGGAGAAGGAGCAATGGATGCTGCCAATATATTAAAGCCTGCATTGGCTCGTGGCGAGCTGAGAGCTATAGGAGCTACCACGTTGAATGAGTTTCAGAAATATTTCGAAAAAGATAAAGCGCTGGAGCGCAGATTTCAGAAAGTAATGGTTGAAGAGCCTTCTGCCGAAGATGCTATTTCAATCCTTCGGGGTATTAAGGAAAAATATGAGACTCACCATAAGGTGAGGATCAAAGATGAAGCAATTATTTCGGCCGTAGAACTTTCTCAACGTTATATCAGTGATCGTTTCTTACCCGACAAAGCGATCGACCTGATGGACGAGGCCGCTTCCAAATTAAGGATGCAGATTAATTCCATGCCCATTGAGCTGGAAGAAGTGGAACGTAAAACGCGTCAGCTGGAAATAGAACGGGAAGGAATAAAAAGGGAGAATGACGAATCGAAACTTGCTGACCTGAACCGCGAAATAGCAGAACTAAGTGATAAAAGAAACAGCCTCAGAGCCCGCTGGAAGGGAGAGAAGGAAATAGTAGAAGGAATACAAAAAATAAAAGAACAGATTGAACAATTTAAATTTGAAGCCGAACAAGCCGAGCGTAGCGGTGATTATGGAAAAGTTGCCGAGATCCGCTATGGGAAAATAAAAGAAGCCGAAATCAGCCTACATGATTTTGAGAAAAAGCTCGGAAATTTGCAGGGCAGCGGCTCGGCAATGATTAAGGAAGAAGTAGATAGTGAGGACATTGCAGGAGTTGTAGCCAGCTGGACAGGTATTCCGGTAAGCCGTATGCTTCAGAGTGAAAGGGAGAAACTCCTTCATCTGGAAGATGAATTGCATAAACGGGTGGTAGGTCAGGATGAAGCCATTCTTGCCATTTCAGATGCCGTACGCAGAAGCCGTGCCGGACTTCAGGATACCAAGCGCCCTATCGGTTCCTTTATATTTCTTGGAACCACCGGAGTGGGAAAAACAGAGCTTGCCAAAGCGCTCGCCGAATTTTTGTTCAACAATGAAAGCTCCCTGACCCGGATCGATATGAGCGAATACCAAGAAAGACATGCTGTAAGCCGTTTGGTAGGTGCACCTCCGGGATATGTAGGATACGAAGAAGGGGGACAATTAACAGAAGCGGTAAGAAGAAAACCTTACAGTGTAGTACTCCTTGACGAAATAGAAAAAGCACATCCGGATGTTTTTAACATTTTGCTGCAGGTGCTGGATGATGGACGTCTGACAGACAACAAAGGCAGAACGGTGAATTTCAAAAACACCATTATCATTATGACTTCCAACCTGGGTTCTACCCTGATCCAGGAAAGTTTTGAATCCCTTTCGGATAAAAATATGGAAAGTATAATGGAAACAACAAAAGCAGATTTGCTTGAACTTTTGCGCAAAACCATTCGCCCCGAATTTCTTAACCGGATCGATGAGATTATCATGTTTACTCCGCTTAGCAAAAAGAATGTCTATCAAATAGTAGAGATACAGTTTGCCGGTATCGCTAAAATGCTGGAAGAAAATGGCATTCACCTTAGCGCAAGTAAAGAGGCCATTGAATGGCTGAGCCAAACTGGATATGATCCGCAATTCGGAGCCCGTCCGGTAAAACGGATCCTGCAGAAAAAAGTCTTGAACGAATTATCCCGCCAGATTCTGTCCGGAAAAGTTCATAAGGATTCCAATATTGTGCTCGATGTTTTCAATGACGAATGCATTTTCCGAAATCCCATCGAATTAGATAAACGGGAGAGCCCGGGAAAGAAAGAGAAAAAATTAAAAGAAAAAGCAGAATAGAATCCTATTCTGCCTTAAACATTTTTTCGAATTTCAATATATATCACACAAATTTAATATAAGAATTATCTATTATTTTATCAATAAATCAGGTAGGTAAATAGGGCTACTAGCACTGCCCAGCTTTAAAAAGAGGCTTTTTTTTATTTGTCAAAATATTCTTAGCTTTGGAGTAATTCTACCAATTTATAATTTAATTTAATTACAATGAAAACAGGCACAGTAAAATTTTTCAATGAGACCAAGGGTTATGGTTTTATTAAAGAGGATGCGACAGGCAAGGAAATCTTTGTTCATGCTACAGGATTGATCGACAAAATTCGCCAGGATGATAAAGTCACCTACGAAGAATCTGAAGGCAAAAAAGGGTTGAACGCCATTAACGTAAAGAAAGCTTAATTGATTTCATAAGCTCCAAACCCTAGTCCCGCTGTTGCGGGACTTTTTTTTATCTTTCTCTTCATGAAACATCGCTGTTTTTATTTATTTTCTTTTTGTTTTTTACTGCCTGCATTTCTTTTTTCGCAACAGAGTAATTTGCCGGCAGCGGATTGTATTCCCAAACCGGATACCCTGGATGGACAAAAAGTGTTCCGCCTTGCCAATAAACTAGCACAGTATCTGGGAGGTGATGCAAAAATGATGGATTTTATCGGGAAAAATTTCAAACACTTAAAAGGAAAGAATACAGGAAAAAAAACGCTTACCATTACCATCGTGATAGATGCATCCGGAAAGGTTCGCAACCCTTGTCTTATTAAGAGTAAATCGGATATGGCCGATGAAAATACAGAGCGTGAAATTATCCGTGTTTTTAATGCTATGCCTAAATGGACACCCGCCGAGTTAAACGGGAAAAAAGCATACACCCGTATTATAATGCCTGTTCAGCTATGGCTGGATTGATTATACTTATGATATTAATTGGGGGTATCAGAGCTTTTTCTGATTACTAAGGGTGCCTTTAGCATATTCTTCTTCAGCAGTTTGTTTTCCTGTTTCGTCATATACTTTCCAGGTACCATCTTTCCGGTAATCATCGGTTCCAGGTAATAATACGATTCCGCCTTCTTCTTTCACCTTACCATTCTCGTAATAATCGGTTTGGTAGTAAATCTTTTTCTTGGGATTTTTCAATTCCAGAAACGACTGAGGGTTCCCATTTTCATAATAGCTTTTACGGCCCAGGAGATATTCCATTTTGGAGTCGTACTCTTCCTCAAAATCAGGTTTCCCGCTTGGATAAAATTCATTCGTTTTCATGGCCGCTCCATCTTTATAAAGGATATCGGAGCGAAGCTGACCATCTTTGTAATAGACAGTCATCTGTGATTTTGAAAAGTCAAGGAAACGGAAATTACGTTCCATCCTTCCGTTTTCCCAATAGTTCTTATACACTTTGAGCTTACCATCGATATAGAATCCTTTGTGAAGGAGCTGTCCGCTTTCATAGTAATCCTCAATCCAATCGCTGGCAGCATAACCTTTTGGGGTCTGACGGGTAGAATCGCCGATCGCAATATTCATTTTATCGTAAATGGCAATTCCCCGCTCGGGGTCTACCACTTGAGAAGCTTTGTATTTATTGGGAGGTGGTGGAGCGCCGACAAAAGTAAACTGTGCATGCAAAGATGCTGTCGCCACCATCATGAAGGCAAGAACTGCAAGAGCTTTATTGAAAAACGGAAAAAAAGTATAATTGAAAACCTTCATCATTTAATGAAATCCGTGTTCTGCCAGATAACGTTCAGCATCCAATGCCCCCATACATCCGCTTCCGGCTGCTGTTACCGCCTGCCGGTATACCTTATCCTGTGCATCGCCTACCGCAAATACTCCTGGCACATTGGTACGACTCGTTCCTGGTATTGTTTTAATATACCCCTGTTCATCCATCTGAATCCAGCTCTTAAATATCGATGTATTCGGGTTATGGCCAATGGCTACAAAAAAACCAGTAACGGCTAAAGTACGCTTTTCCCCGTTATTCACATTTTTGATAAGAACCCCATCAACAGCTTCATTACCAAGAACTTCTATTGTTTCTGAATTCCATACCATTTCAATATTCGGAGTATTGAAAACCCGGGTCTGCATAGCTTTGGATGCCCTCAATTCATCTCTGCGCACAATCATATATACCTTACGGCATAATTTACTCAGATAAGTAGCTTCTTCGGCGGCAGTATCCCCACCTCCAACTAAAGCTACATCCTGTCCCCTGTAAAAAGCACCATCACATACTGCACAAGCAGTAACCCCGCTGCCATTTAACCGGTGTTTTTGTTCCGATTCAAGACCCAGCCATTTGGCAGAGGCTCCGGTAGCAATAATTACAGTATCCGCCTCAATAGTTTTGGTTTCATCTATGACAACCTTATGCGGGTGTTTCGAAAAATCAACCGAAGTAGCAATACCGAACCTGACTTCCGTTCCAAAACGCTCGGCCTGTTGTCTAAATAATTTCATCATTTCAGGTCCCTGAATACCATTCGGATAACCAGGGTAATTCTCCACTTCAGTTGTTGTTGTCAATTGTCCACCCTCTTCTATCCCAGTGTATATCAATGGCTTAAGATCGGCCCTGGCAGCATATACTGCTGCGGTATAACCAGCCGGGCCACTTCCTATTATTAGACATTTTACATGTTCTGTATTCCCGCTCATTTAATCAGTTATTAGGATTTTCATGCAAAAGTAATCAATTGCCCTCCCTTGAATATAGAATTTATACTTTTTTTAATAGGTATTTATTAAATAAAAATGGCGGTCCCCCCCTGCGCAATGACAACAGAAGCTTCGCGAACAGCTTACAGGAATCCCAATAAGTACAGGGTTGGGGTCATTAGGGATGGGGCTTATCCACCAGGGTATCAAAAGAGGTTGTAAATCCTGCCCATATTCCAAGTCCTCCACCCACAATATTGGTCTTAATATTGGATGGTGATCCAAACGGATTGCCGTTACTTGCTGCAGCGGCCTCATAACTGGAATAGAAATTATAAGAAGCCAAATCGATCGAGCAAAACTTAACTACTACGGTATCATGAATTTTGAAATACCCGGCTTCAGCATTGTTATCATCAGCAGCTGTTGAGTTGGGTTCGCTTCCCCGATCGTAAGCAAAATCGAAGCTTTGTCCGTTAATGAATTTATCATTAAAGGTGGCTCCAACCGGGGCCAGAAATTTCTTGTCTTTGTTCAGCCGTTTGGCATACCATCGGTAATAATTCTGTTCTGCTGCCGGATCGCTCAGATGAGCCCATACGAAACCGAGCGAGTCGCTCGGAGGCTGAAGCTTAAACCATACACTGTCTAATTTTATTACAGGACTGGGCATGGTAGTGATAGAAGTGAATTTTTGTCCATTCACAATAACAACCAGATTATATGTTTTTCCCGGTTGACCGATTACAGTGGGGCTTGCTTTTTTATAATACCATGGTATATAGGTCGTGTACAGATAATTATCAGGTTTGGGAAGGATGTCTATAAAGAACGGTAATGTATCGGTATGTATACCGTCGGAAACGATAACGGTGGCATCCCGAATGATTGAATTAAGAACGGCATTAGTATCGAGCGGAGAAAAATACGGGCTATTGCGGGTTACCAATACATAGGCACCCTGACCGGTTTCAATATGACCTTCAATTACGACCTGGCTTGGAGCGGGGGGAAGTGTAATATTTATATTTTTTTCACAGGAAGTAAGAAAAAAGGCAGCAACAAGACAGACAACCGTTTGCCTGCCAAACCATAAGCGAAGCCAGGTCACCAGACCAATGTCAATCGGCAATTGGCAATTGGCAATTCGGGCCTTTATTTTTTTGTCAACTGCGCGCTGACAACTGGCCACTGAACGATCCCGATGCTGAGTATCCGTTAGCATGTTGCTTACCACTTGAAATTATAGGTTATTGATGGAAGTATCGGGAACAAAGAAACCTGCTTGGCCTGAATACTCAGATTTCCTTGTTGAATACTGCCGGAACTGTCAAAATAAATAAAGTAAGGATTCATCCGGTTGTAGACATTGAAAATGGAAAAATTGAGATTCTGTTCCAGATGCTTTGTTTTTTTTAGTGTCCACGTTGCGCTTATATCCAGCCTGTGATAAGGAGGCATTCGTAATGCGTTCAATGCACTGTATTCACTCACAATCGTTCCATCAATAAAATACCTGGCAACCGGCAATGTAACTGCATTACCAGTTGCATACACCCAAACAGCGGAAAAGGTCCATTTAGGAGACAAGGTATAAGTAGACACGATTGAAATATCATGACGCCTGTCGTATTTGGCATAATAGGTCTGTCCGTTATTCAGGTCGGGAAAGTTACGTGTGGTCCAGGAAAGGGTGTATCCCACCCACCCGGTGAGCTTACCTAAACATTTCTTAAAAAAGAACTCCGCTCCATACGACTGTCCTGAGCCAAACACAAAATTATAATCCGCATTATCTTTTGTATCATCGGTAGGCAATGCTCCTTCCTTATATTCCACCTGATGCTGCATATACTTGTAATAGATTTCCACCGATCCCTCGTATGTATTCTGATGGAAATTTTGAAAATATCCTGTGGATACCTGATCCGAAATCTGAGGCTTTACAATATCAGAAGTAGGAACCCATACATCCGTAGGAAGTGAAACCGAACTGAGTGATGCAAGATGGATATATTGATAGTTATGGGTATAATTTGCTTTCAGAGAAGCATGATGGCGGAGCGAATAGCGGATAGAAAGACGAGGCTCCGGTCCTCCGTAATCAGCCACACGCTGCCCTTCCCCGTAATGTGTAGTATCCACAATTTTTCCTGTCACATCATGGATATACCGGTCAAATGGGCCCACCATAATAAAATAGGATTCCCGTATACCCATACTCAGCCTTATCTTATCAGTCACATCAAAATCATCGCTGAAATACAAGGCTACCTCATGTGCATATTGTTTCTTTATCTTACCCAGATCGAATACCACATCTCCTTGTTTGGCTGTTGCATTGCTCGGAGTAAACGTGTGGAAAATATAATTCATTCCGAATTTTATCTCATGGCGCGTATTAGGGAAATAGGAAAAATCCATTTTGTAGTTCCAGTCGCGAATACCTGAATAGAGTCTGAAATCAAACCCGCTTTCCGAAGCGCCAAAAGAGAACTGATAGTCGCTGAAGATCGCTGAAGTATTCAGAAACAGCTTATCATTGAACAAATGATTCCACCGCAATACCCCCGTAGCATTTCCCCAGGGTATATTTACATTGAAATTAGAAACTGTATTATTGTAATTGAACTCATCTCGGCCAAAATAACCGCTTAAAAACAACCGGTCCTTATCCGACAAGCGGTAATTGACCTTAGCATTCATATCATAAAAATAATACCCCGTTCCGTAGTATTTGGATGTTTTTGAGATGAATGGTTTAGCCAGAATATCGATATAGGTTCTTCTGGCCGATACAATAAATGAGCTGGTATCTTTTTTAACAGGACCTTGAATGGTCAAACGGGAGGAAATCAATCCTATTCCTCCATCTACATGATACGTTTTATCATTTCCCTCCTTCATTGATATATCCAGAACTGAAGAGAGCCTTCCACCGTACTGAGCGGGCATTCCACCTTTTATGAGATTCACGTCTTTTACCGCATCGCCGTTAAAGACCGAGAAGAAGCCGAGCAGATGCGATGCGTTGTACACCACAGCCTCATCCAGAAGGATCAGATTCTGATCAGGTCCCCCTCCCCGCACATAAAAACCGGTATTGCCATCACCCGCAGATGCTACGCCTGGGATCAATTGTATGCTTTTAAGTACATCCACCTCTCCTAGAAAAGCCGGTAACGATTTTATTTGTTCAATACTCAGACGGGTAGTTCCCATCTCAGTACTCTTTACATTCTTATCGTCTCTTTCACCGGTAATAACTACGGTTTGTGTTTCTACAGCTTTTACTTTCATATCCACATTGATTCGCAGATCCGAAGAGAGTTCTATAGGCTGACTGAATTCATCAAATCCCAAATACGTAACGGCAAGGGTATAGCTGCCTTTGTCAACGGTAATGGAATAGAATCCGTATTGGTTTGTATTAACGCCCTTATGAATTTCTTTAATTACAACTGTTGCTCCAATCAACGCTTCTCCGCTAGCAGCCTCTTTTACATATCCGCTGATTGTGAAATGATTATTCTGAGCAGAAACCTTATCAAGGATGCCAGTACTGAGTAGAATAAAAATGAGAAATTGCCGGAACATATTAAGTATCAAGACAAAACTAAGGAAACAATTTGGAGGCGTGAAGTTTCCAGTGCTAATATTGCAACAAAGAAGTGCTAAGCGAAGGAATCCTTTATTACAGTTCGGGTAGTTAAATATTTTTGTACTTTTACGCCCCACTACCAATTAGTTCGGGGTGTAGCGTAGCCCGGTTAGCGCGCCAGCATGGGGTGCTGGAGGTCGGAGGTTCGAATCCTCTCACCCCGACAAAAAAAGGTCCTGTTGTAGCAGGACCTTTTTTTATGCTTATCATTTTCTTATCTGAATACCACACCCGTATATCCTACCCAGTGTTTCAGCGATGCTTTGGCTGTGACACCCATGCCAATATCATCAACCTGGATAGGGCTATGGTCTATAGAAGTACAATAATCAAGCCCCATACCATTTAAAGGAGGGGCTCCCTGCTCCTGCTGAAGAGCTAATGCTGTAAGCATGCCAAATGGAACGGAATACCGTCCGCACCAGGTCCATTTATATATCCGAAAGTCATTTTCCTGCACTGTTGTCAATGTAAATTTCCGGATCTTCTCCTTCACCAAATCACCGGTTAAAAAATCGTGCATGATACCATGCTCTTTCGTTATAGCCTGATTATATCCGATGCTATCCGTGCCAAAAAAGGAATAATCCTGACCACCCCATCCTTCATCTCCATAATGTACCGCATCGGTAGAGATAAGAAGGGACATCTCTACTCCCCACTCAATATCTCTTTTCTTCAATACTTTGGCCAATGCTTTACCAAGACTTTGAGAAATTTCTGTCATCCTGGCATAAGACATCGGGGGTACCAGGATGGATATGATCTGAACATCTCTATTGTAGTATTGTAAAAAAGGAATTTCGGCTTCCACAGAATGCTCTATCGACTGCATGCTGTCATTAACAGTATACATATCCTTAGGCAGTTCCTTCATAATCTCTTCGCGCATAGAAGACACCTTAATATTACCGTAAGGGCCCTTCCAATGGGTGTAACTGTCAAAAATCAATTGATTTTCCAGTTGCAGTTGTTTGGCTTTATGTGCCACTCCAAAAATAATGATAGTCTTAGCCTGTACATTTTTCAAAACCAATGGATACATAAAACCGGCATAAGAGTAGTCATCATGGGGTGCAATAGCTAATCTCCAGGCATCTGCACCGGAAATGTCATATTTTTTGCGCACTGCCGCCAGACGATCCTCCTGGTCTCTGTCAATACGTTGCAGGATAGTTTCCAGTTGCTCTTTATTAAAAGCGTAACCTATGGTGTCAACCAGCTTACGCAGCCTTATTACTGTGTCTGCCGGTTGCATTGACTCATGCGTTTTAGGTCCAATACGTTTATTCTGTGCCGGTACAAGTACTGCAACAAGGAGCAAAAGAAAGATCAGAATCGTTTTCATAGCGTTATGCTAAACGAAGGTATAAAAAAGAGTGCAAGCCTTTTCAGTTCCGAAAGCAAAAGAAATAGGGTCATGGAAAGCTGGCATCTCGACGCTATTTGCTTACCTTAGCTTCCCGATCAACGTACGCATTGTCAACAGAGCAACTTCCTTTCTCCAAACAGATCGCTTATGCGTCAGGCATGATGGGATGGAGCATCCTGACCAATATTATCGGAGTACTACTTATCTATTTTTATCTTCCTCCTGCCAATTCAGGACTTATTACCCTTTTATCACAGATAACGATTCTGAGTGTGGTAAATCTGCCATCGGCTATCACAATCGGAGGACGGCTTGTAGATGCTTTCTATGATCCTTTTATAGGTCAGGCCAGCGATCGGAGCAAGCACCGTAAAGGGCGGCGTATACCTTTTATGAAATGGAGCATCGTACCAGCCTGTATCTTTTGTATTCTTGTATTTCACCCTCCGGATACCGGTGTTACGGCAGCAAATGCCATATGGCTTACCGTAAGTCTTATCTTTTTCTTTGTTTCTGCCACAACCTATATTATACCTTATAATGCCCTGTTGCCAGAAATGGCGCATACAACAGAAGAAAAAGTTCGGTTCTCTACCTTTCAGCAGGTAGGGTTTGTATTCGGTATGATTATCGCGTCTTCTACGAGCAATCTAGCCAATGGGCTCCAGATTTTCGTTCCTCATTTCACCCGCATGGAAGCATTTCGTACTGCTATCGCCTGTTTATGTGGTGTGGGAGGTCTATTCATGGCCATTCCGGTATTAGTCATTGACGAGAAAAAATATTGTAAAGCCGAACCTTCCTCCCTGCCTCTTTTGCCAGCTATCAGACAAACATTGAAAAACAGAAATTTCCTGTATTATGTCTGTGCCGATTTTTCGTATTTCATGGCACTTTATATCATCATCAGCGGTCTTCAGTATTTTGTCACTGTTCTTTGCGGTTTGCCGGAATCCATCGGAGTTGTATTGGTTGGCACCATGGTTGGTTTGTCTCTTCTTTTCTATCCCCTCATCAATATATTGGCACGCCGCATAGGAAAGAAGAATCTGGTGTTAGCGGCCTTCTTTGTACTGGGGGTTACTTTTCTCTGCATTTATTTTCTCGGAAAATTTCCAATTCCTCAAAAAACCCAGATGTTTATGCTGGTGGCCCTTGCAGCTTTTCCTTTAGCGGCACTGGGTATTCTGCCACCTGCTATTCTGGCCGATATTGCAGAAGAAGATGCAATAAAAACAGGAGCCAACAAGGAAGGATTGTTCTTTGCCGTAAAATATTTTTCGGTCAAACTGGGGCAGACCTTTGGTATCGGGCTTTTTGCCACGTTAACGCTTTATGGAAAAGACCCCGGTCATGATTTTGGGCTGCGGTTGAATGGTATATTCGGAGCCATTCTCTGTTTATTGGCAGCTCTGGTATTTTCGCGGTTTAAGGAAAAGCGTTAAATAAAAAAGTCCCGGAACTTAATCGTTCCGGGACTTGAGTAATCCTTATTCTGGCTTACTTCTTATCGTCTTTTACTTCTTCAAAATCCACATCTGTTACTTCTCCGTCTTTGGATTTTGCATCTGCAGTCTTTTCCTGAGATCCACCGGAAGTGCCATTGGTTTGTGCTTCCTGAGTGGCTTTGTACATTTCCTCAGAAGCCGCCTGCCAGGCAGTATTCAGGTTGGCCTGAGCCGAATCCATCTTACCAAGATCCTTTGCCGCGTGTGCTTCTTTCAGTTCGGTAAGAGCCTTTTGAATGGCTTCTTTCTTATCGGCAGAAAGTTTTTCCCCATATTCTTTCAGTTGTTTTTCTGTCTGGAAAATGGTAGCATCAGCCAGGTTCAGTTTCTCTACTTCTTCTTTTGCTTTCGCATCCGATTCTGCATTTGCTTCCGCTTCACGTTTCATGCGATCGATTTCTGCCTGGGTAAGACCCGATTTGGCTTCGATGCGAATGTTATGAGACTTACCGGTTGCTTTATCTTTTGCACTTACTTGCAGAATTCCATTGGCATCAATATCAAAGGTTACTTCAACCTGTGGTGTACCACGTGGAGCTGGAGGAATTCCGTCGAGGTTAAACTCCCCGAGTTTACGGTTGTCGCGAGCCATCGGACGTTCACCCTGATAAACTACGATCTGAACAGAAGGCTGATTATCGCTGGCCGTAGAAAATACTTCTGATTTTTTGGTAGGAATCGTTGTATTGGCTTCTATCAGCTTGGTGAAAACACCGCCCATGGTTTCAATACCTAAAGAAAGGGGTGTAACATCCAGCAGAAGTACATCTTTTACTTCTCCTGTCAATACTCCCCCCTGAATAGCAGCACCAATAGCCACCACTTCATCGGGATTAACTCCTTTGGAAGGAGATTTTCCGAAGAATTTTTCCACTGCTGCTTGTATAGCAGGGATACGGGTAGAACCACCTACCAGGATAATTTCATTGATATCGTTTACAGTAAGTCCTGCATTCTTAAGGGCCGAGCGACATGGCTCAATAGTGCGTTTGATGAGATCATCAACCAATTGCTCAAATTTGGCACGGGTTAATGAACGAACCAGGTGCTTTGGAATTCCATCCACAGGCATAATATAGGGCAGATTGATTTCCGTTGTATTGGCACTGGAAAGTTCCACTTTGGCTTTCTCTGCAGCTTCTTTCAAACGCTGAAGAGCCATAGGGTCTTTAGTAAGATCCAGCCCTCCGTTCTCATCCTTAAATTCTTTCACCAGCCAATCAATAATCTTTTGGTCAAAGTCATCACCTCCCAGGTGTGTATCTCCATCAGTGGATTTCACTTCAAATACACCGTCTCCCAGTTCGAGTACAGAAACATCATGCGTACCACCACCACAGTCAAACACAACAATTTTCATGTCCTGGTGTTTTTTATCCAGTCCATATGCCAGAGCTGCTGCTGTAGGCTCGTTAATGATTCTTTTTACAGTAAGACCTGCAATTTCTCCGGCTTCTTTTGTTGCCTGACGCTGTGCGTCATTGAAATAAGCAGGTACGGTAATAACCGCTTCTGTAACCTCATGACCTAAGAAATCTTCGGCAGTCTTCTTCATTTTCTGAAGAATGATAGCAGAAATTTCCTGAGGTGTAAAATTCCGTGAGTCAATTTGTACACGGGGTGTATTATTATCACCCTGAACTACTTTATAAGGCATACGGGGGATTTCTTTTCCCGCTTCGCTGAAAGTAATACCCATAAAACGTTTGATAGAAGAAACGGTCTTGGTAGGGTTAGTGATCGCCTGGCGTTTGGCTGGATCTCCCACTTTACGTTCTCCGTCATTAGCGAAAGCAACAATAGAAGGTGTAGTTCTTTTTCCTTCACTGTTGGCGATGACAACCGGTTCATTCCCCTCCATTACTGCAACGCAGGAGTTGGTTGTTCCCAGGTCAATTCCTATAATTTTTCCCATAATCTAGTTTATTTATTGTTTTAAATTTTAGTTTTCTGTGAGCAATTCTGAATAGTCAATCCTTATGCCACTAACGGAATAGGGTAATATTGGCAGTATATTACCCATCTGGAAGGGAAGATAGATTTACATATTATGACAAAACGACAGGAAAGAGGGACTTTGTCTGGGGCTTGACTTAGATTGTCATATAAAACACTGAATATCAGTAGTAATCATTAAGGACAATTGACATTGCCGTTATGGTCTGTGAATTTAAGGAAGCAGGTTAACGGGTCAATAGCAAGATTATCAATCGTTGCATTGCTCATTGGCTTATTAAAATTGCTAACATCAAACGTATATCTGGCAGAAAACAGGCCTATTCCATTGGTAATGTTGGTATAATCAGGTTTGTCGCCCGTTATAGAGGTAACTGGCTGATTTACCTGCACATAGGTATTAAACTCATCCCCTCCCACTGAAATAATCAATTCACAGTTGCCCAATACTCTTTTGGATACGCCATTAGAATTCCCAACCGCTGATTTCATGAAATTCAGAAAATCTTCCCAAGTCATGCTGGCATACTGATCTTCTCCTCCGGCAATACTGGCACTGGTAAAATCGCCAAAATCCTTATCCACATATTTGGCAGTTGCATTACTGCTCAGGTCATACTCAGTATAATGAATACGGAGTACCGGATTAAAAACCCTTCCGTTTGTAGATGTTTGCCAGTGCAGATTAAAAGGAGCAGAAGTGTTATAAAAATTATAGGCCGAAAAGAATACATCCGGAGGCGATACCATTACCAGTGCCAATCCATTGGGATTGGTAGAATGATAACCTAAAACGAGACTCGTTTTTCCGGTAGCGGTATAATTGGTTACAGGATTTACTACTGTCAAATGATATTCAGCATCATCTGTCAATGGGTTGGCAACACCGGTTTGTACCCTGTAAAGCACTTGTGGGGAATTGGCAAATGTACCCGGAATCTGAGCAATGGATGTGGTCGTATCCACTACATAGGTTGCCAATAATTGTCCTCCACCCTGGGACCATTTTTCCATCTTTACATTCAACAGATGATTATAATTGGTAGAGTCGTGAACTCCCGCCATTGTATAGGCATTCCCTTCTCCGAGATAGGTCTTATTGATCCTGATATATTGTACAGTATCACTCTGGTTCAAAAGACCGAAAATGACCATCTGTTCCTTCCAGGGAGCTGTAAGTTTAAAATCAGTCTTACAAGCGGAAAAAAGCATTCCGGAGGCAATAAAAAATCCAATAAATTTTTTCATTGTTTAAATCTGTTGCTTGTCTGGTGTATTGGTTCCAGCGGGGAAGGTCCGGAATTTACCTGACAAATGTACCAAATATCTCTGAAAATAGAGCGGTCAGAGAAAAGAATTTAACTTTGTATTCGGAAATTCAGTCTTAACGAACCAGGACATCGGGATTCACCAGGAACGAATGAGGTCTTGTGACTTTTGTCCGGCGTTCTCAACCATTCTGATCCTAAATCATTATAAATATGTCAGTCCACAAAAAGGAATTCAAAAGAATCACCACCCATGTGCTTCAGGAAATGAAACGCAATGGTGAAAAAATAGCTATGCTTACTGCCTATGATTATACCTTAGCTAGAATCATAGATGGAGCCGGAATTGATGTGATCCTGGTTGGTGACTCTGCATCTAACGTCATGGCAGGTCATGAAACAACGTTACCCATTACCCTCGACCAGATGATTTATCATGCATCATCTGTTATCAGAGGTGTGGAGAGGGCATTGGTTGTCGTCGATCTTCCTTTCGGTTCCTACCAGGGCAATTCAAAAGAAGCCCTGAATTCAGCTATCCGTATCATGAAAGAATCAGGAGCCCATAGTGTTAAACTGGAAGGTGGCAAAGAAGTAAGCGAATCAATTGCCCGTATCCTTACTGCCGGAATACCGGTAATGGGTCACCTCGGTCTTACGCCTCAATCGATTTATAAATTCGGAACGTATACTGTCAGAGCCCGCGAAGAAGATGAAGCCGATCGCTTGCTCAGAGATGCACATATTCTGGAAGAAACAGGATGTTTTGCCCTTGTGCTTGAAAAAATTCCGGCCGCTCTGGCCGAACGGGTTGCTAAAGAGGTAAGCATTCCGGTTATCGGAATTGGTGCCGGAGGAGGTGTTGACGGACAAGTACTCGTAGTTCACGATATGCTCGGATTAAGTACAGAATTCTCACCTCGCTTTCTGCGCCGTTATGCAAACTTGCATGAGACCATGACAGGAGGTGTGAAAAATTACATTGCTGACGTCAAATCACGCGATTTTCCGAATACGAATGAACAATACTAAGCGAAACGAAACGGAACATCTGCAACCGGAAATTCAGATTCTTTACGAAGATAATCATATCATTGCCGTCAATAAACGTGCTTCTGAGATTGTTCAGGGCGATAAGACCGGAGATGAGCCGATGAGTGAAGCGATTAAGCGCTATCTGAAAAAAAAATACGACAAACCCGGTGATGTTTACCTGGGCACCGTACACCGTCTGGACCGACCTGTAAGCGGTATCGTTTTATTTGCAAAAACAAGTAAATCCCTATCCAGGCTTAATGAAATGTTCAGGGGTAAAGAGATTCAGAAAACCTATTGGGCTGTTGTAAAAAACAAACCGGAAAAGAAAAGTGCCCTCCTTATTCATTATCTCCGGAAAAACGAAGCCCAGAATAAATCCTATGCTTCGGAAAAAGAACAGAAAGGGAGTTTACGCTGTGAACTGGAGTATCGTATCTTATCCAGCTCCGATCATTACCATCTGCTGGAGGTTAAACCTCATACAGGGCGTCATCATCAAATCCGCGTGCAATTATCCGTTATAGGATCTCCTATCAAGGGCGATCTTAAATACGGCTTTAACAGATCCAATGAAAATGCATCCATTCATTTGCATGCACGTCAGATCGATTTTATTCATCCCGTAAAAAAAGAACCGATCCGTATCGTTGCCGCCCCCCCCAACGATCCGCTCTGGAATCACTTTATGGCGCTCCTGCCCTTTGAGGAGGCAGGAGGCAGGGACACGAGACAGGAAAAACAAATCTGATTTTATTGTTTACCAATCTTTTTTGCGCAAGGCTTTCTTTTCTGCATGCTTGCTTTTACCGTCCAGCCTGCGTCTTTTGGAAGCTTTGGTAGGTTTGGATTTGACTCTTTTTTTCTCCCGGTGAAAAGCTTTTTCCAAAAGGTCAAAAAAAGTTTTTATCACAATTTGCTTGTTCCCAAGTTGGGTACGATCAGCCTGGGAAACGATTTTCAAAATGCCCTCTGCATTGATACGCGAAGCCAGCTTCTCTTTTACTCTGATTTTCTGTTCATCCGTAAGGCTCTGTGACCCGTCCACATCAAATGCCAGCTCTACCTTGGTGCTTACCTTGTTTACATTCTGCCCCCCTTTACCCCCGCTACGGCTGGCATTAAAATGAAATTCAGAACTAAAGTCAATATCCCGGAAATTCATACAGGTCGTTTTCGTAAAGATAAATGATCTTCAGTTATTTCCTCCCCCTTACCCCTCCAAAGGATGAAAGTATCGCCTTCGGTGAAACTGACGGAGGACAAGGCAACTATTTCACACTCCTTCCGTCTTCCTGTAAAGCGAGCGAATATGAAAAAAACTTACCTCCTCTCCATCCTTCTTTTTCTTACATTTATGGGCCATCTTACGGCTCAGACAAAGACAAAAAGAAGTGTCAGAAAAGAGTACTATCCAAACGGAAATATTCAACGTATTACACGTGCCCGTGTAACAACCAGCCGGTATGTGGACCCACAAAATTATTACAAACGTACTGTACTGAATATTGCAGAGTATTATGAAAATGGAAATCTTAAATCCAAGCAAAAAAAAGTACGGAAGCTCGGCAACTTTGGAATCCATTGTTATGAAGTCCGAAGCCAGGAAACTGTTTTCAATGAACAAGGAGTTATTCAGCAAAGTGAAACCTGCAACTGCGACAGACAGAAAGTCCGGCACAAAGAATACGATCAGAAAGGCGCGCTTGTTTATAAAAGCGTGGCTACTAAATAAGTGGCTGGAGGCAGCGGCAGGGGGCAAACTAAACTTCTACATATTATTTCCGACGTTGATTTTTGCATCCGGATTAGTTAATGCCCAATCATTGAATATCTCAAAGCTAAAATCTGAGACCCAACACCGGATTGATACTTACCTCGACAAGAATCATACCCTCGGTGACTACTATTCCATCACCGATGAAGGATTCGAAGTATTTTCCTCTCCTGAAAAAAAATTAAAGAAAGAACACGAATACATTCTTTATTGGTCCGATCTGGAACAATTCAAACTTTTCTTATTACTCAAATCGGACTCACCAGCTCAGGAGTTGCTTTCACGAGAAAAGACTCATCTTGAAAAAAAACCGCTTGTCGGTTATAATTTAACAGATGACAGAAGTCTTCATGAAACAAAAAATCAGCCCCTAAAAGGCATTCGCATTGCGCTTGATCCTGGCCATACGGCAGGAAGCATTGAACCGGGAAAAACGGAACAGAAGTATGTTCAGATTCCCAAAGATTCCTTGCATGGTATTGCTCAGGATGTGGAGTTGGTAGAAGGACACCTGACCCTGACTACAGCTATGCTGCTAAAAAAGAAACTGGAAAAGGCAGGAGCGGAAGTCATACTCACCCATAATAACCCGGATGAGACTGCTTTTGGAATAACCTTCCCGGAATGGAAGAAGAAACACTTTCATCACACGCTGGATAGTCTTGTAACATGCAAATCCATAACACCCGCCCGCAAAACCTTTTTTCTTACCAAAGCCACCGACAAACAAATCTTTATGGATGTGTTCCGGGATCTGGAACTTCAAAAACGAGCCGATCTGATTAACACCTTTCATCCTGATATTACGGTAATCATTCATTACAATGTGGATGAAAAAAATACGGACTGGAAAAAGTTTTCGGACAAAAATTTTGTAATGACTTTTATCGGAGGCAGTATGACACCCGGAGAACTTAACAAACCGGAAAAAAGGTTTGAATTTCTTCGCATGGCAGTTACAGACAACCTGGAAAAATCCGAGAAACTATCATCCTGTGTGGTACAACAATTTTCAAAAATCCTTCAAGTTCCTATAGCCGGCAAAAATGATGCTACCTATCTCCGGGACAACTGCCTGTCCACTTCTTCGGAAGGAGTTTATTGCCGTAACCTGATTCTCACCCGTATTATCCATGGCACCCTCGTATATGGAGAAACCCTATATCAAGACAATAAGGAGGAGAGCCTTAATCTGATGCAGGAAACACAAGATGACATGGGTATTAAAACTTCCTCCCGCGTAAAACAGGTGGCCGATTCTTATTATCAAGGTATCCTTGATTATTTCAGGGGCAACTAATCCTGTTATCTACTAATTATCATTCTTTTTTTATACCTTTCCATTGATCTAAAACGGGGTTCATGATTCGGAAAGTTATACTTGGCACAGGCTTGTTTCTTCTGGGTTCCTGCCTGGGTCTTTTAGCTCAGGGAAGGCATAAATCTTTTATGCAGGAACAGAGTGAATATTACAGCCAATTCCACTTTGCCAGGAGCGAACAATGGGACAGTCTTCTTGGTCGCTGCCCTTCTGTTTCTTCCATCTCCCCTTCCAATAAAAGTATGAGTTCCACCTGTACGCTTAACAAACGTGTATTTGGCTGGTATCCTTATTGGCAAAGCAGTACATACAGCCGTTTTCAATGGAACCTGCTCAGCGATCTGTGTTATTTTGATTATACCGTTACTCCGGGAACCGGAGCCAACAGCAATACCTCTTACGCGTGGAGAACAGATGCAGGGGTAACAGCGGCATTAAGTAATGGAGTAAAAGCCGAAATTACCATTACACTCTTCAGCAGCTTTACCACCTTTTTTGGCAGTTCTACGGCTATGACTACCTGTATCAATAATTGCATCAGCGACCTGAATGCCCGCCCTGGTGCAAAAGGCATTAATGTGGACTTTGAAGGTATGGCCGCAAGCGACAAAGCCAACTTCTCGGCCTTTATCCATCAGCTCAATACTGCACTTAAAACAGCTAATCCTAGTTATGAAGTAAGCATTTGTCTTTATGCTGTTGACTGGGGTCCAGTATTTGACATCCCTACCCTGAATAACGATGTTGGCCTGTATATCATCATGGGCTATGACTATTATTACGGAGGCAGTGCAACGGCAGGACCTTCCGGGCCGCTTTATGATTTCCAGACCGGATATAATTACAATCAAAGTAAATCCATTACTGAATATCAGGATGCGGGAGTCCCGCTTAGTAAACTTTGCCTGGGTGTTCCATATTATGGCCAATCCTGGCCCACAGCTGGAAACACGGCGCCTAGCTCAACAAGTGGTACCGGTGCTGCAGTAATTTATAATACATTTCGAACCAATGCGAGCGGATACTACAATACTTTTGCCTGGGAGTCCAACAGTTATAGCCCTTATTATCCCTACCAGATAAGCGGAGCCTGGCACCAATGCTGGATAGATAATACCTACAGTTATGGCCGGCGCTATGATGTAGTAAATCAACGCGGAATAGCAGGCATCGGAATCTGGGCAATGGGATATGATGATGGATATACAGAGCTATGGACTACAATTCAAAATAAGTTTTCTACCTGCGCTGTTGTCCCTTGCACGGATACCATCTATGATATGGGTGGTCCGCACATGGCTTATTATGACGGAGAAGATTATACCTATACCATAGCACCTACCGGAGCCACCTCTGTTTCGCTTACCTTTTCTTCTTTCAGCGTACAAGCAGGAAAAGATACACTGTGGTTATATAACGGGCCCTCCACAGCCTCTCCCCTGATTGGAAAATATACAGGGACTAATTCACCCGGCGCCGTGGGTGGATCCAGCCCAAGCATTACCATGCGCTTTAAGTCGGCAGGAACAACTCCCGGCCAAGGATTCCAGGCTATATGGACCTGTAATGGAGCCGTCATTCCCGGGCCAGACACAACCAAACCAACAACAGCTGTTATACCTCCCGCTGGATGGATAACAAGTAATTTCAACTGCGGTTTTACCGATGCCGATAATTCAGGCGGCTCCGGATTGGAAAAATGTTTTTATCAGGTTTCCGATTATAACAATACCGAATGGCGATCGAATAATACCAGGGGCTATTTCAATGATGACTTCATTGGCTCCGTCATAAACCCGGAATGGATTAACAGCGCAGGTACATGGACAGTAAGCGGAGGAATCCTGGATCAAACGGATCAAACAAATACGAATACGAACCTAAGCGCTCCGCTTACCCAAACTCTTTCCAATAAATATCTTTACAACTGGCAAGGTAAGATAAGCGGAACAGGCACAAACCGTCGTGCAGGACTTCATATCTTTTGCGATAGCGCCACCACCACCAACCGCAGCAACAACTATTTTGTATGGTTTAGAGTGGATCAAAATGTTTGTGAGTTTTATAAATGTACCCACAATGTATTTAGTCTTGTCAATTCAGTAGCCATGACTACAACTGCCGGCACCTGGTACGACTGGAAGGTAGTTTACGACCGCACCACCGGATTATTACAGGTATACCAGAATGATAAATTCATCGGAAGCTATACCGACCCAAGCCCTATCTCGACAGGTAATTATGTTTCTTTCCGAAGCGGCAATTGCGACTGGGCTGTACAGCAATTTAAAGTTTACCGGTCCCGTATATCCAATACAGCTGTTCCGATCACCATCGGATCGGCTGCCAGCGATATCCGCTACCAGAACCCCAGTCCGTCTATTCCTTCAGGAAGAGTATGTACCATAGACCGGGATTCGGCCAATAATATGTCGGTTGCGAACTGTCAGACGTTTAATGTAGACTGGACCCCACCTCTTTCATTTACAGCAAACGATGGCATGGGTGCCGATCAGGATACTACTTACAGTACTACGCAGCTTTCGGCCAACTGGACAACTTCGTCAGACCCCAACTCAGGTATCGCCAATTATTCGTTTGCCATCGGTACTAGCCCCGGAGCCAGTGATATTGTTGCCTGGACAAACAATGGAACGGCTACCAGCATCACACAAAACGGGCTGAGTCTTAACATTGGACAGATTTATTATTTCAGTATTAAATCAACCAATGGAGCCGGATTACAATCTGCTCTTGTCAATACCGATGATGGAACCCTGATACAACTCAGTACCGGTATCAACGATCCAGCCATGACCTTTATGCTGGATGCTTTTCCAAATCCGTTCAAAGATCAGCTTCATATCAACTATACGCTGCCTGACAATTCAAGTATTTCCATACGACTGGTTGATATTGGCGGTCGCACATTTCCTGTTTATTCCAACAATCAGGAGAGCGCCGGCAAACATCAATATGTTTTTAATGCCGAAGGGTATGCAAAAGGGATGTATATGCTCGAAGTAACGATCGGATCGAGCAAACATTATCTTAAACTCCTGCTTCAATAACAGATCTCTGCCAATTTCCTTGACAAAAATTCCAGATTCTTCTCCCCTCCTTTTTCCTATCTTTAACTGTATATTTAAGAATATGAGGAAGTCGATTTTTGTTTTCATACTCATCCTTTCCTTTGTCACCGGCAAACTACTTTCTCAAACTC
>Ga0210396_10001018_pt1 | contig 31935 bp, 30 predicted proteins | sample IncBWH17OmetaG_FD_155466 | JGI IMG/M metagenome (GOLD analysis project Ga0210396, IMG submission 155466) | Forest soil microbial communities from Barre Woods Harvard Forest LTER site, Petersham, Massachusetts, United States - Inc-BW-H-17-O ...
GAAGTAACGCGTTCCGCGGCTCTCTTGTAGGCCAAATGAGGTTCGTTTCGCGCCTCAGGCCACCCGACCGTTTCATTTGCCGCCCGCGGGCGGCAAATTTAGCAGGCGGCAGATCTCTCCCGTGGGCGGCTTGGTGAACGCAAACGCCGCGACCTCGAAGTTGCCGGCGCCGTTGTAGACGACGGGAAAGCCGCAGCGCACCAGCAGGGCCGTCAGCGATTTCTTCGTGAAGCCGGTCTTGTGCGCCCAGAAATCGTTGCCGCTGCGCTCGATTTCTGTGCCCAACCCGTAGAGCACATCACGGACGGTGATCGGCCCGGCTGGCGATTGATAGAGCAAGTCATCGACATCCAGCCCGCGGCGGACGACGGTCTGCATCAAATCGGCAAGGTCGGGAACGCGAATCTCGGCAAACCCGTCCGCGTTGAGCACGTGGCGAAACCCGGCGAGCACCCGCGAAACATCGTGACGGTAATAGTGCTCAAGATTGTGGCTGCAGTAGACGGCATCGAATTGAGCAGCGGGCAATGTCGTCAACTCACGGGCATCGCAAACAACGTCGGGTGCGCCCCGGGGATCGATGTCGAGCAGAATGTGCTCCCATCCCTGATACACGGGCGGCAGCGGAATGGTCTTATTCGCGCCGCCGACGTTGAGCACTCGTTTCATGACTCCCTACTCGCATGCCTACCGTGGTTCCTGGTGCTCGCTCGCTCTCCTGTTCCCATCCAAATCGGACAGCGGTCCGCCAGCACTCAGCGGACAGCCTGGCCCCAGGCCGTTTCTTCGCGCAGGCGTTTTTTCAGTATCTTGCCGCCCGGGTTTCGCGGCAGGGGCTCGCTACGGACGGAGACGTACTCAGGAATCTTGAAATCCGCGATCCGCGTCTTGACGAATGCCAGAAGATCGGCGACGTCGAGTTGCATTTTCGGCTTAGGCACGATCACCGCTCCGACTTTTTCGCCCATCATTTCGTCCGGCACGGCCAGTACGGCGACTTCGAACACAGCCGGGTAGGCCGCCAGCGCGTTTTCGACTTCCACGCAATAGACGTTCTCGCCGCCGCGGTTCACCATGTCTTTCGCGCGATCGACGATCTGCACGAACCCCTCGGCGTCCAGCCGCGCCAGGTCGCCGGAACGCAGCCAGCCGCCGGCGAAGGTTTCGGCCGATGCTTCTGGCTTGTTCCAGTAACCTTTGACGACGTTCGGCCCGCGGATCAACAGCTCGCCGACCCCCGGCTCGTACGCTGCCTCATCCAGTTTCAGATCGACGACGGGGGCCGCAAAGCCGACCGTTTCCGGCCGCTTGGCAGAATACTCGTGCGGGAGAAACGTGGCGACCGAGCAGGTCTCGGTGAGGCCGAAGCCGTTGCCGATCCGCGCGTGCGGGAATGCCTCCATGATCCGCAGCACCAGATCGGGCGGCGTCGGGGCTCCGCCGTACGAGACCCAGCGCACGCCCGACACGTCGGTCTGCGAGAAGTTCGGCTGATTGAGGGCCAGCCAATAGATGGCGGGCACCGAAACGAGCGAAGTGATCCGCTCCTCGACGGTCAGCCGCAAAAAGGCCTGCACATCGAAGGTCGGCATGATCACCGTGCATCCGCGGAGCGCGCAACTTGGCAAGAGCTGGCTGTTGCAGCCGGTCACGTGGAACAGCGGCACCGAGACGAGTGTCCGCAGGCTGCCGTCCATGGGGAGCGGCATGACGCGGCGGCACGTTTCGATGTTCGAGGTGAAGTTCTCATGCGTCGTCATCGCTCCCTTGGGGAAGCCGGTGGTGCCGCTGGTGTAAAAGATCGCCGCCACGTCGGCCGGTCCCGCAGCGTCGATCGCCAGCGGCGGTCCGTCGGGCAATGGCTGCCCGGGCTGGAACACGAATTTGCTGCCCGAATCGTCGATCACATACTGCGTCTCGGACTCGCTGAACCGCGTGTTGACGGGGACGGCAATCGCTCCGGCCAGTTGAATGCCGAAGAACGCCAGGCACCAGTCGAGCCCGTTCCCCAGCCGAATCGCCACGCGATCGCCTCGCTCGATCCCGGCCTGTTTGAGGCCGCCGGCAATCCGGGCGGAGCGGTCCCACAGCTGCCGATACGTCACCCGCGGGCCGCCCGCTTCGACGATGGCCTCGGCAGTCGGCGAGGCATCGACGGACGGACGCAGCATCGTCACCAGGGACGAATGCACGACCTGGTAGCGCTGGATGCCGTCGCTGCCGCGCACAATTTTGGATTGATCGAACGGTTGAATCGCCATTTTTCTCGCCCTCGCCTGGAGTCTCATCTTGTGCCTCGCGGCCGATTGGTTGCAAGCTACAATGTGCCCGACGAGGGTGGGCACCCGGCGATCGCTTGCGGTCGGAGAAGGGAGCCCTCGCTCACGCTTCGGGTTAGTAAAGACGACACACCAACCCGAAGCCGTCAGCGAGGGACGCTGCCCGACTCGCTTCGAATCACCGGACAGTCACCCGCACGAGGTTCGCCATGGCCCAGAAACGCCGCGAGTTGGTTTCGACGTTCGTCGCTGGCGACGCCACCGGACGCAAGGTGATCGTGCAGTACTATCGCGAGCTGGCCCTGAAGGCGGCCACCGGCGAGCCAGATCAGTGGGAACCGACCGGCACAACGACGCTCGTCACCGAGGATGGCCGCGACGTGAAGCGGAAATCCAAAGGCGTGTACGAAATCATGTCCGTGCGTGGCACGAGCGTGCTCACCAGCAACGACCCCGACGCTCCGTAAGAGGCCAACTCGATGTCAGCTCCGATGGCGAATCCTCAGAGCGCTCAGAAAGTTGTGCTGATCACCGGCGCGTCTTCGGGAATCGGCCAGGTTTGCGCGGAGCATCTGGCCCGAAACGGTTGGCGCGTGTTTGGAACCAGTCGGAGTGCGCCGCCGAGCGCCTCGGCCAATCCGGCCGTCAACGGATCGTTCGAGCTGATCCAGATGGACGTCGAGAACGAAGCGTCGGTTCGGCAGGGCGTCGACAACGTCCTGGCCCGCGCCGGCCGGCTCGACGCCGTGGTCAACAACGCGGGCATTTCGATCATGGGCTCGGTCGAAGACACGTCGATCGAAGAGGCGAAGGCCCAGCTGGAGACCAATTTTTTCGGCGTGTTGCGGGTTTGTCGTGCGACGCTTCCTGTCCTTCGCAAGCAGCGGGGCGGGCACATCGTCAACATCAGCTCGCTGGCCGGCATCATCGGGCTCCCTTTCAGCGGCCTGTACAGTGCGAGCAAATTTGCCCTCGAAGGGGTGAGCGAAAGCCTCCGCATGGAGTGCCGGCAGTTTGGCGTTCGTGTCGTACTGGTCGAGCCGGGCGACTTTCGCACGAACATCACCGTCCGCCGTCGCACGGTGCAAGCAGCCGAGACGAACGACGCCTATCGCGCCGCGTTCGACCACTGCAAGAAAAAACAAGACCAGGACGAAGCCAACGCCCGCACTCCGGAGGCGGTGGCACGGCTCGTCGCCCGCATTCTCAGCGCCCCCAACCCGCGGACGCGCTATGCCGTCGGCATGTTCACACAGACGATGGTGGTGCCACTGAAGCGAATTCTTCCCCAACGCGTGTTCGATTGGATGGCCCGGCAGGCGTTCGGCATGTGAACGTCGGCTCGCGTCGCATTTCGAAATGCGCGCTGCAACGGGTGCCTCCCAGCTCCAGCAATCTCCCTTTTTTCAAGCAATTCGAACAAAAAAGCCGGATTTCTGTCCCAGCACGGCCTGTTCGTTCGCCATCACTAAAACGTCACGCTCCGCGCGACGCTTGGCTCACGGAGCAAATGATCGCAGTACCCTCAAAGAGGACGAATCAGTCAATGAAAAGAACAATCATCGGCGTCGCCATTGCCTGCGTGGTTTTGTATGTCTACGGATTCTTGTACTGGGGGATGGGGCCGTACAAGACGATGATCTGGAAACACACGCGCGACGACGCAGCCGCGGGTGCGGCGCTTCGCGAGTATTTCCCGGAAAACGGAACCTACCTTGTCCCGGGCTTCGCCAACGACGATGCCACCATGGAAACGCTCAGCAAGAAAGGGCCGGTCGCGCTCGTCAACATGATCGCCGTGGAAGGATCGGCCACATTCGACCCGGTGATGTTGGTCAAAGGCTTCTTCCTGAACCTTGTCGTGATCATCCTCATCGCGCTCTTGCTGAGACGGGTCGTGGTATGCCTGCCGTCGTACATGAACCGGGTGATGTTTGTCGCCTTGGCCGGGCTGGCCGCCACCGTCCTCATCGACGGTGGGGACATTGCCTGGTGGCACATTTCCTGGACCTGGAAGCTCTACCAGGCGTTTTACTCGTTCTCGTTTTGGGTCATCACCGGTCTGATCCTGGCCCGGTTCGTCACGCCGAAACCGGCTTGACGGGGCGTCTTGCGATTGGACCGCAAGACCTGAGAAAATGCGGGCATGATCGAGCGCTTCGAGATCATCGGGCACAGTTCGCCCCGCCCCGACGCCGAGCACATCATCTTCTGCGACGGCGCGGGCGGCGACATCCTTCGACCCGCGGGCGATCTCGAGTTGAGTCACTGGCGGCCCAATCGCACGCCGCGTGAATATCGGGCGGGCAGTTCGACCGAGATTTGCTACCGCTTTCTCGACGCGCCGCGACCCGGTTCGTGGACGGTTGCGGTCAATAACCACGTCGACGTCGACGGCATCCTGTCGGTCTACGTTCTGGTTCACAGCGAACATGCGCTCTTGAACCGTCGCACGATTGCCGAGGCGGCCGACATGGGCGATTTCTGGGGCTGGGGCGATGCTCCGGCGCAGCGGCTGTTTCAAGGCATCACGCTGTTGATGGAGCGCGGCGGCGTGCCCCGGGCAATCTACGAAGAAGCCTTCCGCCGCGTCCCCGCCCTGATCGCCGGCACCGATGCAGACGTTCCCCGGATCGAAGAGTCACTGGCCCCGTTGCGACAAGGCGCGCAGCGAATCGAGCGGGGAGAAATCCTCCGCCGGCAGCGAACCGACCGTTTTGCGCAGTACATCGTGCCGCTGGCCATCGCCGGCGATAGCGATTCGCGGGCCGGCTACGCCCCGAGCTTCAACGAGTCGATCTCTAGCAAGGCGATGCTGTGGCCGCACGCGCGGGCGCGCTTCGATGCCCAACGCGTCTGCCTGGTCAGTGCCGAGCGACCATCCGGCTGGTTTCACGACCTCTGCTTTCCCGGCTACCTCTGGGCGGATACGGCCGACAAGTGGCACGTCCCGGGACTGACCTATCACGACGGCATGGCCAGCTACGACATCGCCGACGCGCGGCTGATCGACAGTTTTGCCCGCCTCCAAGAACGAGAGACGGCCCGCGGCCGCTGGACGCTGGGGGGCAAAGGCCTGGCTTTCGGTGAGGAAATGCAGACCCACTTTCCCGTCGTGGGGCGTTTCGTCGATGATGCAGGGACGCCGGCCGCCAGCCGCCTCTCACCCGACGAGGTCGCCGTCCTGTGGGACCTGATCTTCGTCTGACTGGCGTGCGTCGGCGGCCCGAGATTTCCTGACTCCAACCGATCGAGACGCGAACCATGCTGGGGAAACTGACCGAAGTGCGGGCCGTCCGCATCATCTGCGACTCAGTTCTCAAGGACGATTTGCTGCAACATCTGCACGACTTGGGGGCCACCGGCTGGACCTGGTGGCGGGCCCACGGGAAGGGCGAGCATACGACCGACGACGGCCTCTTCAACGAATCGCCTCAAATGTACTTGGAGGTCTGGTGTCACACGGCCGTTGCTGAAAAGATCATGAAGTATTGCAATTCGAGCCATTTCACTCACATCGGCATGGCGGCGGGCGTCACGCCCCTGTACGTTTCCGCCGCCCAGGCCAAGGCGCTCGGCGCGGCTTGATCCGTCGCCGTTCCGAAAGAATCGCTGAAACAACTCGCTGACAAAGAGGTTGGGCATGACAATTCGCTTGCGTCACCTGCGCCCGGGGATTGCGGTCTGCGGCATCCTCGCCTGCCTGGCAGCGGCCGATCTGAAGACGAACGATCTGCGAGCCGGGGATCGCGACGGCAATGTGCCTCGCTTTCTTACCGGGCGACAAACGTCGCCGGGGGATGCCGTGCATCCGCCGGAGCACTGGTCGGCCACGGACAACATCGCCTGGAAGACCGACATTGCCGGGCTCGGCTGGTCGTCCCCTATCGTCTGGAAGGGGCGCGTCTATCTGACGACGTGCCTCAACACGTCCAAGGATCGCAAGCCGCGGAAGGGCCTGTACCTCGAAGACGTCGATGCCACGAAGTACCCGCGCGACAAGAGCGTCCATTTGTGGAAGACGCTGTGCCTCGACCTGGCGACGGGCAAAATCGTCTGGGAGCAGACCGCGTCCGAGGGCGTGCCGGCTAAGCCGCACCACATCAAGAATACGCTGGCCTCGGAAACGCCGACGACGGACGGCGAGCGGCTTTACGTGCTGTTCGGCAACCTGGGGCTCTTCTGCTACAGCATGGACGGCCGTCCGCTGTGGACGGTCCCCATCCCGCCGCGCGACACGCGTTACGGCTGGGGCACTGCAATGTCTCCGGTAGTCTTCGGCGACCGGCTCTACTACGCCGACGACAATGAAGAATCGGCCTCGCTCGTCGCGCTCGACAAACGGACCGGCAAAGAAGTCTGGCGGGTCACCCGCAAAGAAAAAACCAACTACTCCACGCCCTTCGTCTGGGAAACGCCGAACCGCACCGAGTTGGTGATCTCGGGGATCAATTGGGTCACGTCGTACGATCTGTCGGGCAAAGAGCTGTGGAAGATCAAAGGCAAATCGATCCTGTCGATCCCCACTCCTTTCGCCCACGACGGCCTGCTGTTTGTGACCTCGGGACACGTCATCTGGGGCAAGCACCGCATCTACGCCATCCGTCCTGGCGCCCATGGCGATCTCTCGCCTCCCGACGATGACAAGCCAGAAAAACCCGTCGCCGAACCGGCCAACGACAAGCTCGATCCGCACATCGTCTGGACCCAGAAGATCGGCCCCTATCACCCGACGCCGCTGATCGTCGGGGATCGCCTCTACATGCTGTTCGACCGTGGCTTCCTGATGTGCTTTGACGCGAAGACGGGCAAGGTGATCTTCGACAAGCAGCGGCTGCCCAAGGGGAACGCGTTCACCAGCTCTCCTTGGAGCTACGACGACAAGCTCTTCTGCGTGAACGAGGACGGCGTGACTTACGTCGTCGAGACGGGACCGAAGTTCAAATTGCTCTATACGAATAGCCTGGCGGAAGACGACATGTGCATGGCCACGCCTGTCATCGTTGGCGACAAGCTCTTGATCCGCACCGCCAAACGGCTCTATTGCGTGGCTCCTGCAACCAAAGGCGAGAGCACGGCCCGCAATTAGGCGATCCGTGAAAGAGGACAGTTGATGCGACCCGAACGAATGATCGTGGTGTTCGGCATCCTGGCCGGATTGCTCGCCGCGGCGATGGCCGTGCTGGCCTTTTCGACCGGCGTCACGCAGGAATTCTTCGAGGCCATCCACCCGGCGAAAGAGTATGGCGAAACGCTGGTCCGGCAGGCCACCTCGCTGCGGATTGCGTTCTCTCTGGATAACCTGTTTCTGCTCGCTTATACGGCGTTCTTTCTCTGGTTCGTGATCGAGCGCCGCGGCAAAGCCGATCCCCTAGCCTGCCACGTGCTGATCGGTTCGCTGCTGCTGGCCTCCCTGCTCGACGCGGTCGAGAATTTCCACATCCTGGCGATGCTCAATCGGGCCGACGCCGGTCAGCTGCCCAGCGACGGCGAAATCGAGCTGCAATACGTGTTGAGTGCCGTGAAGTTCACGGCCGGTTACCTCGTGGCCGTGATCTTCGGCGTCCTGTATCCGCGCGACACGCTGCTCGCGCGGATCGTTGGGGCGAGCACGGCCATCGTCTTTCCGATCTTGGGGGTGCTGGTCTTTACCACGCCCGCTCCCTGGTCGGACCTGTGCGGGCTGGGCCGTTTCTTGTTCTTCGTGCTCGGCTTCTTCCTGAGCGGCATCGTCTACTGGAACCGGCACTCCGCGTCCGCCCCGGCGAATTCTGATCGATGAAGTTTCATCGGATCTTGAGGGCTCGGGTTTCATCCGATCTTGATGATTGCCCGATTCGTCCTTGCTAAGATAGCCGTCGACATAAACGCCGCTCATGAAGGCGCGCGTCCATACAGCTTGAATTCACTTCTGAGGAGATTTCCATGGCGATTCGATCCGCGAGTCTTTTCGTCCTGGCGGTGGCGTTTGCGGCCGCAGCACCGAACACGTTCCGCACGGCGCAGGCCGGTGACGCCTCGAGCGCGTCGGCCTTCGACCGCTTCAAAGCACTCCAAGGGGAATGGATCGCCAAGCCGGACAAGACCGGGAACGCCCCAAAGCTGCGGTGCGTCTTCAAAGTGACGTCGGCGGGATCCGCCGTGGAGGAGACGATGCTGCCGGGCACGAAGCACGAAATGATCAACATGATCCATCCAGACGGCGATGGCGTCGTGCTCACGCACTACTGTGCCGCCGGCAACCAGCCCGAAATGAAAGCTCCGGACAAGACCGACGGCAAAGACGTGGCGTTCCAGTTCGTGCGAGCCGGCAACATGAAGTCGCCCAACGAAAGCCACATGCACCAGGTCACGTACACGTTCGTCGATAACGACAACCTCAAGACGACATGGATCAACTATGTTGACGGCAAGCCGGCCGGCGACATGGTGTTTGAAATGACGCGAAAGAAGTAACGCGGTCGCCCGCTCAGCCCGACATTCATGCCCTCTCCGCTGCGGAGAGGGCTTTTTTGTTTGGTCAGCGAACCGCGCCAGCGGACGGACTCTTGCCGTCGCGGAGCCAGTCGAGCGCGAGCGGCCAGGCGGCAGCCCGGCTCGTGCGGAAGAAGTCGACGTGGCCAAAGCCTTTGAATCCGAATGCCCGTGGATCCAGGCACACCGTCTGCTTGGGAGCGGAGGGAAAAAGTCGCAGCAAGTCGTCGACGTTGCGCGGCGTGGCGATGGAATCGTCGTTGGAGTAAAGCGAGAGAATCGGTGCGCGGAATTCGTCGTAATAGTGCCGCGTGATTCCGCGACCGAACTCATTCGCGACGTAGCCCGGCCCCAGGCACCACCGCGACCACTGCCGGGCAACGCCGGCCGGCAGATCCTCGCCCATGCCGATCGCGTGCGAAGGCGAGTAGCCCAACAGCCGGGCCGTGACCGGCAGATAGACCCGCAGATAACCGTAGGCCATGATGCGATAAGGCATTCGCAGGCCCCAAACATGCCCGCTCGACGCCGACACCATCAGCACGCGGCGAATGGCGGCATGGTTGGGCATCAGCCCGATCAACTGTCCGCCGGCGCTGTGGCCAACCAGGTCAACGGCGTCGGCCCCGCTCCGCAGCCGAAGCCAATCGAGGGCGGCCGGCATGTCGAGCTGGCCCCAGTCCTGCTTCCGCGCGGGAGACAGCCGCACATGCGTCTCGCGGAGCGACGCGCCGATCCCCCGGTAATCGAAGGTCAGCACGTCACTTCCCTGCTGGGCGAGCCAGCGAGCAAAGAGACCGTAAAACCGCTGCGACACGCCGGTTGCTGGACAGAGCAGCACGGGGTTCGAGCGCCGCGCTTCGGCCGCCGGATAAAAACGGCCGCCCAGCAGCGTTCCGTCCGCGGCGGCGAACTCAACGGCCTCCGCAGCGACGCTCGTCGCCTTTGCGGCCTCGATGGAATCGGCGCTCATCGCAACCTTTGGGCTTGCCGTCTTGTAGGGCAGGCTGTGCCTGCCGTCCGTGTTACCCACGGTTTCTGTGATACGTTAGCCGTTTGTGTGACGCGTCAAATGAACGGCAGGCACCGCCTGCCCTACAGATCCCGGTTATTGCCCGCCGTTTCATCAGCGTTGCACGTCGTAATAAAAATGGTCGGCGTCCTTCTGTGATCGGCCGGAGAAAATCCGCCGCACGAAGCCGGGATTGAGCACCAGGTACCAGTCGCCGAACTGGTCGAACTTGCGGCAAGATGTGACGATGTGCTCCTTCCAGATGGTCTTGAATCGCTTCCTCTTCTGTTTGCCGTAGGCCTTGAGGCGATTGGCGAAGTCGAGATCCTCGACACTGACACACCGTTCGTCGAAGCCGCCGATCGCCAAAAAATCCTCGCGCCGGCACCAAAAGAGCCCGCCGGACACGCGGTGCTTGGCGGCGATTGGCAACAGGATGAGGCCTGTGGCAAGGATCCCGGCGGACCAGCGCTCGGGATAGATCATCACGCCGCCGCCGATGTATTTGCCGGTCGCCAGTAAACGATCGACGGTGACGAGCATGCCGCGGCTCATACGGCTGTCGGCGTCGATGGTGATGAGAATTTCGCCGGTCGCCGCCTGCGCCCCGGCGTTGCGAATCCGGGCAATGTTGCGGGCATCTTCGTGAACGATCTTCGCCCCAGCCGCGCGGGCGATCTCTTCCGTGCGGTCGGTACAGCGATTGATCGAAGCAATGATCTCGACCTCGCCGGGATAGGGCGCGCTCGCCGCCGCAATCGCTGCCAGGCAGCCCGGCAGGAATTTCTCCTCGTTACGGGCCGGAACGATGATCGAGAACTTGGGCATCGCGGGTCTCACGCCGGCGTCACACCGGACGTCACACATTATGATGGCGGAGGATCATCCGATCGAGGGGCTCGTCCGCCAAGTCGCATTTCTCGCACCGGCAATTTGCTGGAATCGACATGACTGTCGCTATCGGCACCGACATCGCCCGCGCTGCCTCGCTCATCCGCGAGGGCGGCCTGGTGGCGTTTGCGACCGAGACCGTCTATGGCCTGGGGGCCAACGCCTACGACGTGCGAGCCGTCGGCCGGATTTTTGAAGCCAAGGACCGGCCCACGTTCGATCCGCTGATCGTCCACGTGGGTAATCGCGCGTGGGTCGAGAGCGTGGCCGCCACCGTCACGCCGCTAGCTCAACGCCTGATCGATGCCTTCTGGCCTGGGCCTCTCACGCTCGTTTTGCCCAAGACAGATCGCATCCCCGACCTGGCGACGGCCGGCCTGCCGACCGTCGGCGTACGAATGCCGTCGCATCCATCGGCCGTCGAATTGCTGCGGCAGGCGAACATCCCGATCGCGGCTCCGAGCGCGAATCGATTCGGTCACGTGAGCCCGACGAGGGCCGAGCACGTCGCCGAACAATTGGGCGACCGAATCGACTACATCCTCGATGGCGGCCCATGCACAGTCGGCGTCGAGTCGACGATTCTCGACGTCACCGGCGCGGAGGCCGTGCTGCTGCGGCCGGGAGGATTGCCGCTCGAGGCAATCGAAGCACAGATCGGCCCGGTCCGCCTGATCGAGGCCATGTCCGCCGCAAACGAACCGCAGCCTTCCCCTGGCCGCCTGTTGCGACATTATGCGACGCGGACTGCGCTGGTGATTGCCGATGCGGAGGAATCACCGCCGAGCATCGCGCGTGTCGGCTTATTGACACTCGCCGCCAAATCGGACGACGAGCACTATGCGGCCATCGAAACGCTTTCGCCCGCCGGGGATCTTGCCGAGGCGGCCGCGAACCTGTTTGCGGCCATGCGCCGCCTCGACGCGCGCGGTCTGGACCTGATTGTGGTCCGGTTCGTTCCCGAAGTCGGTCTGGGCAGGGCGATCAACGACCGTCTGCGGCGAGCGGCCCACCGCACGACCGCCTTTCCTCCCTCCCCCCGTGCTCCGGGAGAGGACCGGGGGTAGGGCCGCCTTTAGCACCTTCGGCAAGACCAATCAGGTCCGAGAGCTTGCCACGCGGTGCCCGATTTCGTGAGTTGACAAGCCCCCGTCGCGTGACGACGGCCGCCGACGTGGGTGTCGTCTCGGCCTTGTGGCCCGGGCGAAGAATAGGGAAGACGGTACAAATCCGTCGCCGGTCCCGCCGTGCTCGAGGTCCGAATGAATGACGAGAAAACCTCGAAGCACGAATGGTGGAGTTTTTCATCCTGATTCGGTCATTCTTTCGTCATTCGTGCTTCGACATTAGGGCTCCGAGGTACAATTTCGGTTGCATTCGTCCGATAAAGTTTGCTATTCAGACGATCGTCGCTGGCTTCTGCCGCCTTCCCTTCCGGGCGGAACGGCGACATCGTCTTGGAGCTTCCATGCACGTTCCGCGGTTTGTCGTTGTGGGCCTGCTGATCATCGCACCCGCGTCCTTGCGGATGTGGTCCTTCGAATGGAACGTCGTGCCGATTGGCGCGTTGGCGCTCTTTTGCGGAGCCCACTTTCGCAATCGCACGCTGGCGTTCGCCATCCCGCTGCTGGCGATGCTGCTGGGCGACGTCCTTTTGGCCGTCCAGACGCAGAATTCGCAGCTCTACCTGTTCCACACGCTGATGCCCCTCATTTACGGGTGCTATGTGGTCAGCGTGGCAATGGGCTTCGTCCTGCGGACCTACTGGGATCGCATGGACGAAGGCCTGGGCGACCGGCAAAGCGGCCGGGCCGGGGACGGCGCTCGGCGCTACTCCGGCTTGTGGACGCGCGTGGTGCCGATCGCTTCGCTGACGATCGCCGGTTCGATCTTGTTCTTCGTCGTCACCAACTTCGGTTGCTGGTGGTTGTATAACATGTACCCGAAGTCGTGGCCGGGCCTCTTCCAGTGCTATGTCGCGGGCATCCCCTTCTTTCGCGGGACGCTCTTCGGCGACTTGATTGGCTCGGCCATCCTCTTCGGCGGCGAGCAGTTGCTGCGTCACCATGCGATGCCCGTGCCGGAGTCAGAGCGGTTTTAGAGTCGGCCGCGCCCTGAGATCTCGCGATGCCCGAGCCGCGAATTGTCTCGTTGATCGCTAGCGCCACGGAAATCGTCGCGGCGCTGGGATTCGGTCACCACCTGGTCGGCCGCTCGCACGAGTGCGATTTTCCGCCCGAGGTCTTGGCCCTGCCCGCTTGCTCCGAGCCCAAGATCGACATTCACGCCACGAGTCGCCAGATCGACGAGCGGGTGAAATCGCTGGCCCGCGAGGCCGTCTCGGTCTATCGCGTCTTTCCCGACGTGCTCAAACGCCTCAACCCAACGCACATCGTCACGCAAACGCAGTGCGAGGTATGCGCGGTCAGCCTCAAAGACGTCGAGCGGGCCATGGCCGACATGATCGGCGTCGAATGCCCGCCGCAGATCGTCTCGCTGGCGCCAATGGGGTTGGCCGACGTCTGGACCGACATCCGCACAGTGGGCCGCTCCTTGAACGCCGCCGATCGGGCGGAGTCGCTGGTGGACAGGCTGCGGAAAGAACTCGACGCGATCGGCACGCAGGTAGCGTCCGCCCGTTCGCGTCCCTCAATAGCCTGCATCGAATGGATCGACCCGCTGATGTCGGCCGGCAACTGGGTCCCCGAGATGGTGGAAATCGCCGGCGGACGCAACCTGCTCGGCGCGGCGGGCAAACATTCGCCCTGGCTCGACTGGGATGAGCTGATCGCGTGCGATGCCGACGTGATCGCCCTCATGCCCTGCGGCTTCGACATCGCCCGCACGCGGCAGGAGCTGCCGCCGCTGGTCGGCAATCCGCGATGGCACCAGCTGCGAGCCGTGCGCGAAGGCCGCGTCTATCTGACGGACGGCAACCAATTCTTCAACCGCCCAGGCCCGCGTTTGATCGAATCGACCCGCATCCTGGCCGAAATCCTGCACCCCGGTCTCTTCGACAATTCGCTCGAAGGAACCGGCTGGGTGCAGCTTGAACGCACGCTCACGCGGTCCCACGCCACAACGATGCCGTAAGCGCTCAGCCCCAGCAGGGAAGCTGTCGCCGAGAGGCCTTTCACCACCTTCCGCGTTGAGCGGCCGACGAGCGTGGCGAGTTGATGAAGCAGCGTTCCCCGTGCCGGCCCCCGCGCGTGGCTGGCCCGCCCAAAAAACGCTACCCTGGAATTCAGCGGCGACCGCTTGACCGAGCGCTTCGACGACTTCGGTTGCCTGGATTCCTGCCCGCCGCCACCCGCCCTGTTGGCCTCAAACCACCCCGGAGAGAAAACGTGTTGCGACGGCAAACCATGTGTTGGACCGGCGTCCTCGTGCTGTGGGCGTTGCCGCTGTTCGCGGACGACGTGCATTGGCAGCGGATCAACCTGGACAAAACCTTCCGTTCGGAAGGGGTCGCGGCTTTCGACGTCAATCACGACGGCAAGATCGACGTCGTGGCCGGCGACGTCTGGTACGAAGCCCCCGATTGGAAAATGCACGAGATCCGCAACGTCGGCAAGTACGACGGCTCCAAAGGCTACAGCAACAGCTTTTGCAACTTCGGTTACGACGTGAACGGCGACGGCTGGGTCGACCTGATTTTGATCGGATTCCCGGGCGCTCCCTGCTTCTGGTACGAGAATCCCAAGAACGAGCCCGGGCACTGGAAAGAACACCTCATCTGGCATAGCGCCTGCAACGAATCGCCCTGTTTTCTCGACGTGACGGGCGACGGCAAGCCGTCACTCTTGATGGGGTCGCAGCCCGAGAATCAGGTCGGCTATTTGCCGATCCCGCCGCACGACCAGGTCGATAACAAGTGGACGTTCTACGCGCTGGGGCACAAGGGCAGTCCGAAAGCGCAGGGCTTGGACAACGGCTCGCACAAGTTCTATCACGGCATCGGCGTGGGGGACTTCAATCGCGACGGCCGCGACGACGTGATCATCCGCGACGGCTGGTGGGAAGCGCCGCAGGACCGCACGCAGGTCCCCTGGACGTTTCACCCGTTTGACATGCAACACCAGGGCAACCCGGTCGGCACCGAGTGCGCGAACATCTGGGTCGACGACCTCGACGGAGACGGCGACAGCGACCTAATCTCGAGCTCGGCCCACTCGTTCGGCGTCTGGTGGTGGGAGAACCTCGACGGCAAGCATCTCAAGCAGCACATCATCGACAAATCGTTCTCGCAGACGCATGCGCTTCTGTATCTCGACATCAACGGCGACGGCCAAAAAGACCTCGTCACCGGCAAGCGATATTTCGCCCACATGGGGCACGACCCGGGCGACTACGACCCGGTGGTGATGGCCTGGTACGAGATCAAGAAGACAAAGGGCGCCCCGCCGCAGTTCATCAAGCACGAAATCGTCGAGGGCCGCGACACGGGCATCGGCACGCAGTTTCAGGTGCTCGATGTCAACGGCGACGGTCGACCCGATATCGTGCTCTCGAACAAGAAGGGCGTGAATCTTTTGATTCAGCGACCGTGAGGCCGCGCCGCGAGTTCGCTCCTACTTTGCCGGGAATTCTTGCATGACCAGCTTTATTCGCTGTCTCTTGCTCGCAATCTGCGGGATCGCATTGCTCTCCGAATCGGACGCGGGGGCGGACGAGTTGGCAACCGGCGACGCCGCGCCTCGGCTGGTGATCAAAACCTTTCACGTCGGCAACAGCCTGACCGGTAACGCCGTGCGTTTTCGTGATTTCGCCAAGACGGCGGGCGTCGAGAATCGGGCCTCGTGGTTCCTGATCGGCGGCGCCTACACCGTAAAGCTCTGGAAGGCCAAGGAGGGGTCCGACAAGCAACGCTTTGCGAAGGAGTACGCGAAGGCGGCCTTTCCCCTCGATCATTTCACTCTGCAGCCGCGCGACTTCAATCTCGACGAGGAGGTCGAATATGAGCGGAAATTCATCGACTTCGTTCGCCAGAAGTCGCCCGACGTGCAGCCCTGGCTTTACGCCGAATGGGTGGAGCGCGACCGCCGTCGGCAAAGCGACAAAGGCGTCGTCCCCAGCTACCAGATGAAAAAGACCTTCCCCGCCGCGACGTGGGAGGAGTCAATGTCGGCGATGCTGCTCTATGTCGAGGAAGTCCAACATCGCCTCAACGCCGAGAATAAAGAGGGGAAGCCGGCGCGAATTCTCCCGTGCTCGCTCGCCTTGGGTTGGGCACGGAATCTGATCGACAACCACCAATTTCCCGGCGTGCCTCCTGGCGAAGACAGCTTTTATCACACGTTCTTCGCCGACACGGTGCACGTGAACCCGGCGGGCTGCTACCTGGTTGACGCGGTCTGGTATGCCGCGTTCACGGGCGAATCGCCCGAGGGGAAGCTGCAACCCGTCGGCACCGCGCTCACCCCAGCGCAGGCCGCCGTCATTCAGCGACTGGCCTGGAAGATCGTCCAAAACTATCCCGATTGCGGCCTTTACAAGGAAGGGACCACCCCCGCCGCCGCTCCGACGTTTTCAATCCCATCGCAGCCCCTGATCAAGCCGACGCCCGTCGACTTGACCTCCAAGACGCGCGGCGTGTCGTACCGCTATACGCTCGACGGCACGACTCCGACGCGGACGCGTGGCTACGTCTACTGCGGCATCATCACCGCCCGGCCAGGAATGACGATCAAAGCCATCGCGTACAAGAGCGGGATGGCGGACAGCGGGGTGGTGGAGTCGACCTATTAGAAACGATTGCTACAGATCCCGGCCAATCGACTCGGCCGTATAGCGCTCGACGCGGATCGTGTCGGACCAATAGTTCGGGGCGAGGCCGGTCTTCTTTTTGAGATGCGCAAGGAATTCGTGGGCGTCGCGGACCGAGCGCCACACGGACGGGAGCAGCGTGCCGCGACGGCCACCCTCGATGAGCGTGAGGCCGTCGACGCCGGGCCGCATCTGAGAGAGCAAATCGGCTTCCGACTGGAAGTTCAGTTCTTCGGGCGGGCTTAAGAGCGAGATGTGGATCTCGAGATTCGCAAACTCGTCGCAAGTGAGCTTGCCGAACCGCGGGTCGCGGAAGGCGGCCAACCAGGCATTGCGGGCGACGTTGGCAATGAGCGGCTCGGACCCCTCGAGCGAACCCATGCAGCCGCGTAGCTTGCCGCCGACATGCAGCGTCACAAAGCACGCTTGCCGCGCCAGCAGACGGCCCGGCTGGTTTTCCAGGTCGATCGCCAGCTCACGCCCCGTGTCGACTCCGTACGCGATCGACTTAGCGGCAACGTCGAGCAACGTGCGGCGGTCGGCACCGGTCAGTTCGTCCTCCGCACTTTCGACGACGAAGGCACCGTAACCCACCACGCGGTCGCGGGAGCCAGCCGTGTCTCCCGAATTCCGCAGGTCGAGCTGCCGGACCCGCAGGCCCCGACGGCGTGCCGCCTCGAGCATGCCGCCGATCGGTCGGAATCCGCAGCACCGCTCGCCCGTCAATTCCTGGAACCGCAGCGACTCGATCAAGCGGGCTGTCTCGGTGTCGACCCGCACGGCAGTCTCGTAGTCGTGAAAATGGCTCAGGTCCGAACTGACGACGAAGAGCGTTTCTTCGCCGCCCCACAAGAGTTCGATCAACTGCGACACTTCCTCCGCAGTGACCTCGCCGACGGCCAGCGGCACGACCTGAAAGTCGCCGAGCAGCTCCTGCAGAAACGGGACATGCACCTCGAGGCTGTGCTCGCGCGCATGCGCCGCGTCGTTGAGCACCACGAAGGGTAAGCTCAGCGCCCGCTCAGCCGCTTCGCAATCAATGGGCACAAGCCCCAGCGGCGTTTGGAAAGCATCGGCCGTCGGAATCGCTATCCCTCGCAGCGGCACAAAGTGGGCCGGTCCGAACAGGATCACGCGTCGGACTCGCCCCCGCAGTCCACGCAGTGCCGCGTAAGCGCTTCCCGCGATCGGACCCGAGTAGACGTACCCCGCATGCGGCGCAATAATTCCTTTTGGCGACGTGTGACGAGGCTCGGGCGACGGCATCAGCGAATCGGGTGATGTCTTCGTCGCTCTCGCTGCTGACAGAAAGCCGCGAATGACCGCCCGCAATTCGTCCGGGTTTGCCGGGTAGAACCGGCCAGCGACTGCTGGCTCGCGCACGCCACTCATCGAATTACCGCTCGTCGATCGTGAACCGAGCAGGGAGGGCGAGGCTCCCGCCAAACTGATTGTCCTGCGTCTGACTTCGGCTCAGCAGGAGCTTCGCCCTCCCGAATTGAAATCACGGCCCCGAATTGACATCACTGCCGTTGTCAGCGGCTTGTAATAGTATTCGTGCACAAACCAGCGAAGCAAGATGCCTCTCACCGATCCGTTCGTTGTTCCGACCAAGTATTGGCATCGGCTGGAAGATGGCCGCGTGCAGTGCGATCTCTGTCCGCGCTACTGCAAGCTGCACGAGGGCCAGCGCGGTTTCTGCTTTGTCCGCGAGTGCCAGGATGAGGCCGTCGTGCTGACGACTTACGGCCGCTCCAGCGGCTACTGTATCGACCCGATCGAAAAGAAACCGCTCAATCACTTTTTGCCCGGCACGCCAGTGCTTTCTTTCGGCACGGCCGGCTGCAACTTGGGCTGCAAGTTTTGCCAGAATTGGGACATCAGCAAGAGCCGCGAGGTCGACACGCTGGCCGACGCGGCCTCACCCGATGCCATCGCGCAGGCGGCCGTCCGCCTCGGATGCCGCAGTGTCGCCTTCACCTATAACGACCCGGTGATCTTCATGGAGTACGCGATCGACGTCGCCCAGGCTTGCCGCGCTGTGGGCGTGAAGACGGTCGCGGTCACCGCGGGCGAAATTTGCGAGGAGCCGCGGGCCGAGTTTTACGGCCACATGGACGCGGCCAACGTCGATCTCAAGGGCTTCACCGAGCGGTTCTACCATGACGTTTGCGCGAGCCACCTGCAGCCGGTGCTCGACACGCTCGTCTATCTCAAGCACCACACGCAGGTTTGGTTCGAGATCACGACGCTGCTGATCCCGGGCGAAAACGATTCCGACGCCGAGCTCGACGACGAGTGCAGGTGGATCGTCGAGCAGCTCGGGCCGGACGTTCCCGTGCATTTTACGGCTTTCCATCCCGACTTCCGCATGCTCGACAAACCGCGGACGCCGCCCGAGACTTTGACCCGCGCGCGAGATATCGCGATTGCCAACGGCATCCGCTACGCGTACACGGGCAACGTCCACGACCGCACGGGGGGCACGACCTGGTGCCACCACTGCGGCCAGCGCCTGATCGAGCGCGACTGGTACACCCTGGGCGACTGGCACGTCACCCCGGATGGCCGCTGCGACAAGTGCGGCACGTCAGTCCCCGGTTTGTTCGAGCGCGAGCCCGGCACGTGGGGTGCGCGGCGGCAGCCCGTGCTGCTGCGTAACTTCACCGCGCGCCGGTGAGTTCGCCTCTGAGTTCGCCGGTGGGTGAGTGCGCAACGCGACGAGTGCGCGAGTCGCGAATCAAGCACCATCGGGCTCACGCCCGACGCTCGCCGGGCTTAGGGCGCCTGGCGAGCCGTCAGTGTCAGCTGGCGGGTGCTTCGCTTTGCGATTCGTTTGCCGACGAGGTAAAGCAGTGCCGTGGCGCTCAGGAGCAAGAGTGACCAGCGAACGTACTGCGCGGTGGCGAAGGACAATCCCAGGCCTGTCCAAAGTGCCACGTACGCCGCCAGGCACACGGGGCACTTCGGCATCAGGACCCACACGCTGATCGACGCCGCGCCGCCCGCGCATTCCCAGAAGTTCCGGGAACGCGTGCAGGACGCGGGCCGTGGCTCATCTCCGTTGCGGTGGCAACAGCACGCTCCCGGAGTGTTCGACGCCAGCGCGTTTAATGCCGGTGGGTTCAATGATTCTCGCTGTGGCAGCATGATCCACCGATTTGAACGGTCGGTTGATATTTATCGTGGTGCCGCAACCAGCCCATCGGCGAATTGAGCCCCTCCTCGTCGCGCCCCTTCGGCGCGCGGTCGAGAAGGACGTAGGTGGTCAAGAATCCGTCGAGACCACGGGCGTACGTCGAGTAGGTGTGGTAGACCGTCCCGCTCGCATCCTTGTAGAAACAGCTCAGGCCCGGGTTCTCCTCCGCGTACGGCGGCTGTGCGCCGAAATTGTAGGTCTTCGCGCCGCTGGCGACTTCGTCCGGCGTGAACGAGACGCCGAAATCATGGTTGAAGTCGTTGCCGGCGGTCGAAACCCAGGGCAGCCGCCATCCCATACGCTTGTTGAATGCCACGATATTGGCAAGCGAGCCGCGTGAGACAAGCACCAGAGAGACGTCCCGGGCGTGGACGTGTTCGAGCGTCCCGTTGAGGTGATCAATCATGAACGAGCAGCCCGGACAGCCCTCGACCCAATCGGGACCGAGCATGAAGTGATAGACGGCGAGCTGGCTGCGCCCCTCGAACAGGTCGGCGAGCCGCACCCTTCCTTTCGGCCCGTCGAAGACATAGTCCTTCTCGACTCGAGTCCAAGGCAGCTCAAGGCGCTGGCGGGCGAGCTCATCGCTTTGCCGCGTGAGTTCCTTCTCCTTGGCCAGCAAGTCGCGCCGCGCACGGAGCCATTCGCTCTGGGAAACCACGGGATGATCGAGTGTGGCAGTCGAATTCATCGTTAACTCTCCTGAATCTTGTGGTGGATTGGCCGTTGGTCCAGGTGGGGACCCGTCGCTACTTTTTCTTCTGCGTCGCCAGCTTCTCGGCTCGCTGCCGAATGTGATCGATCCAGATTCCCCACCCCTTCGGCATTCCTTCGCGATGGTCGGGCAGAATGAATCCCATCGCGCGATGCTGGAAGGCGAGCTTTGTCCCGCTCCCCTCGGCCGTGAGGCGATATTGCAGATGATTGATCGCGGGGTACGACATCATCATCGGCCCACAGATTTCCAGCAGGGTCGGCGGCTTGATCACCTGCACGTGGCCCCAAAAATGTCCCATGTTATTGCCCAAATCGCGATACCAGCGCCCGCCCGGCCAGGCTTCGAGCTTGAAGGGCATCGGCGAGCCGTCGTCGCCCCGTTGGGCCTCGGGGCCGAGCTCGTCGAGCATCGCCTCGAAGGCAATCGCGATCGGTGCCGCGATGTCGATTGTCTTTTTGATCTCGAACGTCTCGCACGCCTGTGGCGTCAAAGTGGCGGTCATGCGGTTCCTTTCTTGCGGTTGGTTTTTCCGGGCGTCGCGGCCTGAGCGACGGCGCGTGCTTCGGCCCGCGCGCGGATCCGGTCGAGCTGGTGTTCCCAATGTCGCTCGAACGTTTTGATCCAGTCGTAGACGGGCCGCAATCGATCGAAGTTCACAACATACACACGGTGTTGGCCTTGCTTGCTGACGGAGACAATGCCGACTTTCCGTAGAACGCCCAAGTGCTTGGAGACGGCCGGCTGCGGCAGCCCCAAGGTCACGACGATCGTGCCCACGTGCAGGCCACGACCCTGCGCCAACATCTCGATAATCTGCCGCCGTGGCGGAGCGGCGATGGCGGTGAAAATGTCGGAAGCAACTGAGTTTCGAGACATGCCGGCATTATATTCCTAATATGGAATATATCAATGCTGATTTTGGGAAAGATCTTTGGCCGGCAGGATCGGAGCAAATTGAACGCCTCGGTCTGACCCGTCGGCGGCGAAACGCCCGGCCAATTCCTAGAGCTTCGCGAGTCGGCAGCGTAAGCTGGCGGGTGCTTTTTCTTCGCGACTCCGAAGTGCCTCGATGGGACCGATGCTACAACAGCTCCGCAAACAAGCGATCGCCAATTCCCTGTTTCCTCCCACGACACTGCGGCGAGCCGTCGAGCGACTGGGGTTCGTGCAAGCCGATCCGATTCGCGCGCCGGCCCGCGCACAGGATCTGATCCTGCGGCACCGAGTGCAGGACTATCGCGTCGGCGATCTCGACCGGCAATACCATCGCCTCGGCCTCGAGGAAGACCGTTTCTACGCGCACGGATTTATGCCCCGCTCGACGTGGCGGCTCTTGCATCCGCGGGTCGGGGCGCCCGAAAGCTGCCCTTGGGCCAAGCCACATCGCCTCAGCGCACTGGAAAAGCGCGTGCTCGAAGTGGCGGCCACGCTTGAGCGGATTCACCCAGGCGACCTGGAAGCGTATTTCGGCCGACAGCGGGCGACGAATGGTTGGGGCGGACAATCGAAGGCGACAACGCGGGCCCTGCACTATCTCCACTACTACGGTTTTCTGAGAGTCGCGGGCCGCGAGGCGGGAATCCGCACCTACGAAGCCGTGCGGAGTGAGCACGAACCGATCGATCCAGCGGCCCGCTTCCGCAAGATCGTGTTGATCATCGTTTCGATTCTGGGACCGCTCACGGACAAAAGCTTGCGGGCGGCCTTGGCGTTCCTCACCATTCGCGGGCCGGCGCTCAAAGCCCTGCGGGCGACCGTGCCCGCGCTGATCGAATCGGGCGAGTTGGCTCAGACCACGCTTGATGGCGTGCGCTACTTATGGCGGACGGATCGCAAGACGCGTGGCCGAATCAAAGCCGCGGAGCCGCACGAAGCGGTTCGCTTCCTGGCCCCGTTTGACCCGCTCGTGTGGGACCGCCAGCGGTTCGAGGAGTTCTGGGGCTGGCAGTATCGATTCGAAGCCTACGTCCCCGCTCCCAAACGCAAACTCGGCTACTATGCCATGCCCCTGCTCTGGCGGGACGATGTGATCGGCTGGGTGAACGCGGCTCTGCAGAAGGGCCGACTGCGCGTCGAACCCGGCTTTCAAAAAGCAAAACCAAAGGACGCCGCCTTCCGCCGCGAATTCGACGCGGAAGTCGCCCGCTTCCAGACGTTCCTGCAGCAACGCCAGCCTGCCAAGTTGTAAGACAGTTCGCCCCCTCACTCTCGACAGATTGACCCACGAATGATGCCCACTGACGCCTCTCGACGTCTTCTCTTGGTTGCCGGTTTCGTAATGGCTGCCGGCGCTCTGGCGCAAAACTGTCACATGGTTGATGCCGCAGACGGCGATGGCCCGCTCTTCGCCTATGTCGGTACGTTCAGCTCGCCGCTGCACGACGTGCTGCCCACACAGGTCGACCTGCCTCCGGGCAACGGTCGTGGCATCCACATCTTTCGCGTCGATCGAACCACCGGCGCGTTGACTCCAGCAGGCGTTCACGAAATGGCGACGAGCCCGAGCTCTCTGGTTGTAAACGAAGCCGGCACCGACCTCTATTCGGCCAACGAGACCGACGTGGTGGGTGAATATAAGGAAGGGACGGTCAGCGCCTTCGCGGTCGATCGCACCATCGGACAACTCAAGTTGATCAACACGGTGCATTCCGGGGGCGCTGGCCCCACCTATGTGAGCATTCATCCGTCCGGACGTTTCCTGTTCGTGGCGAATTATTTCGGTGGCGGTGGGTGTGTCGCCGCGCTGCCGATCCTCGCAAACGGTCAGCTCGGTGCCGCGACCGACGACAAGGTCTATGCTGGCAAGCTCGGCCCAAAGCGGTCGGCCAACGCTCCTCCCGGCAGTTTTGCCTTCAGCGGACACGATCGCCAGCACCCACACATGATCCACGCAGATCCGTCGGGTCGTTTCGTGCTGTCCACCGATTTGGGTCTCGACAATATCTACATCTGGGGGTTCGATCCTCGAAACGGCACGTTGGCGATTGATTCCAACGCTCCGTGGCATGTCGCTCTGCCTCCCGGCGACGGACCCCGGCATTTCGCTTTTCATCCCGGCTTGCATCAGATCGGAGGCCGCTGGCTGTACGCCATCCAAGAGGAGGCGTCGACCATCGTTTTGTTCCACTTCGACCCCACGACCGGTCGACTCGAGCGGCGGCAGACGATCTCTACGCTGCCGCCGGGTTTTGCAGGCAGCAACTTTTGTTCTGAAATCCTCGTGTCGTCCGACGGCCGGTTCGTCTACGCCGGCAATCGGCTGCATGACAGCATCGGCATCTTCTCCGTCGGCAATGCCGGCCTGCTCAGCTTCGTCGCCGACGAATGGACCCGCGGGGACTATCCGCGCAGTTTCAACTTCGACCCGAGCGGCCGATTCTTTTACTGCTGCAACCAGCGGGGCGACAACGTCACGGTGTTCCACGTCGATCGCGAAACGGGCCGGCTGCAGTTTACCGGTCACTACGCCCCGGTCGGCAACCCGTCGAGCATCGTGTTCCTCGACACGAAGAAACCGCGTTGATGCCGTTGTTGGCGGTGTCGCATCAGGGCGACTCGACGCCATTAGTTTGTAGCAGATCGGAATTGCCCTTGGGCTTCACCGGCGGGCGGGCGTCTCTCGCTTTTGGCGGAGGGGCCGGCGCGGGCAGGTTGCGGGAGGGATTCATGGTCATCAAGAGTCGGCAGTTCTCGAGATGCCCATCGGCCGTCATGACGCCGGCAATCAGGATGCGGCGGCGCAACTTCAGATTGTCGACCATATCGCCGTAAGCGCTTGCAGGGAAAACGCAGCGGACGGTCGAGCCGGGCCTGAAGGCGTGATCGTCCGGACCCAATTCGATCATAAGCGGATCCTGCTCGGTCTTCGGGGTCGACACGCTATAAACGTAGCCCACCCACTCGAAGCGATCGCCAACGTAACGCGCGATCAGCTTCGGCTGACGTTGGTGCGACGCGTCGCTCGCCTTTTCCAAGAACGCCTTGAGAGACAGCGGATTGAACGCGGCTGGTCGAAATTCCCTGCCGAGCCGAACGGATCCAAGGGCGGTGACTGTTTGACCGGACTCGGGAACTACGCCGCGGTCTCTCAACTGTTCTTCGAGACGCTGGACGGTGCGCTCGTGATCGGTCTTGGCCTGGGACCGGCTTTGCTCGAACACGCCGATCGACTCCTGGAGCGCGGCATTCTTTTCCAGCAGCCCCGCTTTCTCTTCCTCTGTCACGGCGCTAGCCGCTTGAATGTCTTGATCGCCTCGCCAGCGGCCCGCCAGATACCCGGCGATCGCGCAGACAGCCGCTAGGCCGAAGACTCCCCCGAGCAGGACGCTGACGCTCAACCAGCTGAGTCCGCCGAGCGTGTGGGCAGGCTGCGGCGACGGTTGGTGCGCGGGCGGCGGCGCGTTCTCGGTTGTCGCTTCGGGCTGTAGTTGAATCTGCGTGGGAGCCAACGCTGGGTCGATCATCGTCGTTCCTCGCACCGAAACGAGCTCGAACGGCAACCTTCGCTGTGCGGTCGCGTTTCGGCTCGCGCCATTGGATCAGCCAAACTGCCGCCGCTCAAGAGGGGCTTTCCGCAATGCCTGCGGAAAGAGCCTTTTTGCCCTCGGTCGAGCCCGCCGCTCCGCCAATTTAAAGAAGCTAAACGGCGGCCGGCCAGCCGGCAAAGTCGGCAAGCACGGACCGGTTGCTGCAATCGGCCGGCAATCGGCGGCGGACCGATTCGGCCGGCCCAGCCCCGTCTGCCGACCAAGCTAGATTGACACGGACGTTCATTCGACTGCGCGCAGGCGGTCGAATTACGGCTCGGACCACGACGACGGGGATCGATTCATGACCGACGACTTTCGCGTGAAAGACGTACTTTCGCTTTGCGTCGATTGGAGCTGCCTCTCGCCAACGCGGGCGAGCGTCGATCAGTTTGTCGACGCGCTCGACGGCGGCAAAGACCCGTTTGCGGATCGCCGCTCGGCCACTCGCAAGCCGATGATGATCGACGTCATTGCAGTGCCGCTTGACGCGCAATTCCAGCAGTGCGGCGACGCCTTTCTCTCGCTGACGCGGAACATTTCGCACGGCGGCATCGCCATCCTGTGCACCGAAGACGTGAAGTCACCCTATTTGCTATTGCGACTGGAGACGGCCAAGCACCGTTCGCTGCAATCCTTGGTGCGGGTCATCCGCTCGCGATCGTTCTATCAGTTCACCGAGGTGTCCGGCAGCTTCGTGCTCAAGGAAGAAGAGACTCGCGCCAGCGCTCAGCCGAAGAAGTCCAATGGCACGGGACGCCGCTCCACTAAGAGCAAATCGCCCAGCCGTTCGACGAAGCGCGCTGTCGCAGATCACGATCAGTCGCCGGTTACTTGAAGCGAAAGACGAGCCGATGATCGATTGGGCCGCCATTCGCGAAGAGGGCTTGAGCGACTTCAGCCTGTCGGTGATGCCGCCGAACCTCGCGTTGCCCGCGCTGCCGCACGCCGTCACCCGCTTTCTCGAGCGTTCCGCCGACGAAGACGTTTCGCTTGAGGAGCTGGCTCGCATTGTGGAGACAGACGCGGGACTGACCGTCGAGCTGCTCAAGCGGGTCAATTCGGCGTCGAGCGGCCTGTCTGTACGCGTGAAGTCGGTCGGCCAGGCACTGGCTCTGCTCGGCCGGCAGCCGAGCCGAATGTTTCTGACGACGATCGGCACTGAAGGGGCGATCCGCGCTCGCAAGTCGAAGTTGATCAATCAGAATTCCTTCTGGAACGTCTGCCTGCAGCGGGCGCTCTTTGCCCGCGAAATCGCCCGGCTGCTGGCGGCCGACGTCGACGCGGCATTCGCCGGCGCATTGCTGCAGGATTTTCTGCTGCCGCTTCTAACCAACGAACTTTTCGACGCGTACCTCGAGTTCGTGGGGCTGGTAAGCACGGCGCCGGAAGCCCTGGCCCAGTTCGAGCAGTCACAATTTGATTGGGACCATGCGATGGCGGGAGCCTGTCTCGCCTTTCAGTGGAACCTGCCGGACGAAATCGTCTGCTGCATGCTGTACCATCACGCCGGCCTGCGGATTCTGTCGCATCCCAAGCTGGGCAAAACAGCCGTGGCAGCCGTCGCGCTGTCGGCCCTGATTCCCGATGCCCTGCACACGCACCACGGCATGCAACAGCTCGCCAAGCTCGAGGGAATCTGGCCCGACTTCAATCTCGAAAGCCTGGCCGAGACAGTCGACCGCCTGCAAGCAGAAGCGGCCGTCGGCGTGCGAAACGATTTCCCGTTAGCGCGACGCGTAAAGGCACTGTGTGCCGAGCGACCACAGACCGACGGCGGCGCGGCTACGACAACCGCTGAGACGGAAGGCACCCGGACCGTCGCGCCGAGTGCCGGCTAAGAATGCCAGGCCCGACTGCCGCCGCGGCGGGCCACCAGACTTCTACCGGGCGCAGGCACGCCGCGAAATCGGCGGCGACTTCAGACGGCCAACAAATTCAGGCCGCTGCCGACGATGGCCTGACTGGCCGACCCGCTCGGAGAGCAAAAAGCATTGCGGACGAGAGGACTTGAACCTCCACCCTCTTACGAGGACTAGCTCCTGAAGCTAGCGCGTCTGCCAATTCCGCCACGTCCGCGAAGCTTGCTCTCGGTTCCAACTCACAAAGACAAACGGGTCAACGACAAACGGCGTGAAAGTGGAGCGGAAGGGAGTCGAACCCTCGACCTCTGCATTGCGAATGCAGCCACCTCGGGATGTAAGTTACTCGGCAGAACGACTTACGACAAGCGATCTCGCCGCTTGCACCGAAGATCAGGTTTCGGCAAGAGACGACGCTACTACAGCCGCTCAAACGACCCCGGCACTACAGGCCGTCGTTCAAGCCTGGCCGGCACTCCCCGAGGCGTTTGAGACACGCGATTCTTGCCCTGGTTAACTGGACCCGAAAAGCGTAAGGCAATAAGGCGCTCGGCGCGTTTCCCTCTCGCGTCACCCGCGATTGGTGTGGTTCAGGCGAGCGTGAGTCAGCCGTTTACGCCCCGTCTCGCTCGGACTCCGCCTTGGCTGGCGAAAGCGTAACAATTTCAGGGGCCCCAGCGACGAGTCGACGGTGAAACCATTCAGGTGGATGAACCACAACAGGCAATAGCCCCGGCGGCGAAAGGGGCGCCTGGGGACTTTCTTCCGACCACGGTCACGACCTGCTTCAGGGTCGCCGGAGCGTGTAAGGCGAGGCTCGTTGCAGTCGTCGGAAGAGACCTGCCGTAACTCGGCCGTTTACAATTTGCGGCTCGCAAGTGAGTCCGCATTGGCGCAAGGAAACACTGGCCACTTCCGCGCCGCCAGATTGTGCGCATCAACACTGATAACCGTGCGGGGACGCAGCCCATTCGGGGGCCAGACGGTCAATTCACGGGGTCAGCGACACTCGTGGAACGAGAACGCTATCAGCCGAGCGGAATGTACGCTTGGAGTTTCTCCAGCAGCTGGCCGAAATTCAGGGGCTTGGAGAGGTAGTCGTCGGCCTGTTCGTGCGATGTGTGACGTCGTGCGGAGAAAGCGTCGCCCGTCAACATCAGGACGGGGATCTTCTTCGTTGTCGGATGATGCCGTAGACGGGCCAGGACCTGTCGACCGTCTTGGCCGGGCATGCAGAGGTCCAGCAGAATCAGGTCGGGCCGTTTCTCCACAGCCGCCGAGAATCCATCCTCACCGTTGGTCGCGCAGACAACGGTCACTCCGAAGCGCGCCAATCGCATTTGCCAAATCCTGGCAATTTCCGCGTCGTCGTCAATGCAGACGATCGTCGGAGTTGATCGTGTCGCCGGGCATCGGATGTCGTTGCAACCGCAAACCGCTTCGGTCGTATGGACCATTTCGTTCATTCGCCTGTTCTCGAGATCGTTCGACCCCGATCAGCGCCGGTTGATCATTCAACGCTGCTCAGCCGCAGGCGTGAAACTGCGGTTCGGACGTGGCAGGGTCGCTTGCGACCGGCGGGCCCAGGATTTCGGCAAGCAGGGGCTCAAGCCGGCTCCAGACGTCGGGGCACTTTTCGACGTAGTAGGCGCACAGGTCGTGGCAGCGGATGATCGTTTCCGGATCCTTCCGCGCCGTCATGATGGCAACGGGAATTGACCGACACGCCTCGTCGGACGCGAGCATTTCACAAACACTCAGCCCGTTGCCAGCCGGCATTTCGACGTCCAAGCAGGCCATGTCGGGAGCTTCGGCCTTCGCCAACGACAAGGCGGTGAAGGCGTCGTAAGCCAGCAGCACCTTCAGTCCGCGGCGGCGACAGCGAAAGGCAATCGCGGCCACAAGCTCACGATCGTCATCGGCAATTAGTAGGGCTTTTTGCATCGGCCTAGAGACCTTTCGGGCGGGTATCGCGTCAGTTCAGCGGATTTGCGCGGCGATAGGCTATCGCTATGGGCGGAGACGGGCAGAACCTCAGGCGGGGCCTTGTTTTGAGCCGGATTCTACGGGCACACCCTTTTCGACCCAGCGTCCAATTGTGGAGAGCAGGCGGGTCTGATCCTCGGGAAGTCGCCACAGGCCGTAGGACTGCAGAGAGACTTCCGGCATCGGCCGACCGAGCCGTCGCCGATTGATCTTTTGACGCCGACGCTCGATCCGCCGGCACAAGCTCTCCCTGCCAACCCGCCGTTGGACAATGCTCAACAACCATCGCGTCCCATCCAGCTCGACCGCCAGATCGCGTCGACCGATGATCGAGTTGAGAATATTTCCGACGTCGCGGGATAGATCTTCGTCGTCGGCTTCACGAATGCTAGCGCGAAAAAGAGACACGCGTTGTGCGTCGGGGTGGTGCCTCATCGCGCGGACCAGGTGCCGGCGCAAGACCTCGACCGAATTGGCGGGCGGAAATCCGATCCACAGCGTGGCTCCGGTCGCGTCGTCCGTCGCTGCGACGCGACCCAGGTTGCACGCGATGAGTTGTGCGGCGAGAGCCAGCTCGCGGGAGCGGATCATCTCGTCGGTCTCTTTTTGCGCCGCTGCGCACCGGGCAAGTTCGCCGAGGAGTTCAAGAGTCGCCGCAGAACTCGGGCCATCTATGCACAGGCGAATGCCCACTTCCTTCAAGTCCCAATCGACGTCCTGCGAGATAGTGATACGACCAGACTCGGCGGCGAGGTTCAGGACACCGCTCACGATGTTGGCGATCGCCCGGGCGACCGAATCAGCATCGCAATGGATATCAGGCAGGTCCGCGTTCGGCTCGAAATGAAGATCAATCTTGCGCACCGTCGCTTTGCGCAAGAGCTGCGGGCGGATCTGGGTCAGAATGTCGGCTAGGCGGCAACGGCCGCCCCACACACGATGGCTCTTGGTGCCCAGCTTGCTCGCATCGATCGCATTGTCAACCGCGCGATTCAAATCGGAGGCGCGATCGGCGACCACGTCCAGAATGCGCCGCTGCTCGTCGGTGAGATCGCCGACGAGCCCTTCACTCATGAGAGTCGCATATTCTTGAATGACCGTCAGCGGCGTGCGAACATCGTGGGCCAGGCTCTCGCTGAACGTGGTGAACCGACTGGGATGCGGCCGCCGCTGTCGGCGTCGGCCGCCCCGCAATCCGGCGTGAATCCCGTCTGCGACACCTCGCGTGGAGCTCGATCGATCAGTCATCGCTTAGGCTCGCACCGGCCGGCCTGGAACCGGGACTCACTGTCCCTCTCAACTCTAGGTCGGGCCGCTCGATTGTCCAACGAAATCGATTGGGGTCTTGTGGGTGTTTGGCAACGCGCAGTTGTCACGCGGCAACTGTCCTCATTCGTCGACACAAAGCGACAGGCGAGGGAACGGATTCGACCTAACGTTTGGCCGTCCGTTCGCAGACTTCGCGGACTTTCCGCGCGAGGTCGTGGGTGGAAAAGGGCTTTTGCAAATAGGTTGCTCCATTCTTCAAGAGATCGGAGCGGCGCACCTCCTCTTCGCCGTAGCCGGAGATATAAAGCACGCCGACGGACGGCTTGAGGGCGGTGACGCGCAGAGCCAGCTCGGGCCCTCTCATCGCCGGCAACATCACGTCGGCGATCAGCAGGTCGATCTCGGCTGCGTGCTGCCGGCTGAGCTCGATCGCATGTAACGGTTCGCTGGCGGCGAAGACCCGATAACCCTGTGCGGTCAGACCGCGCGTGATCAGTTGGCGTACGCGATCATCGTCTTCGACCAGGAGAATGGTTTCATCGCCGTGCGGAACGACGTCGGGTGCGGCGTCAACCTGCCAAGGAGCCAATCCCGGCGCAAGAGCGGGGAGCAGGATCCGGAAGGTCGTTCCCTTCTTGGGAGCACTTTCGACTTCGATCCGTCCGCCGTACTCGGCGACGATCTCGGACACGGTGGAGAGGCCCATCCCCACTCCTTTGCCGGTCCCCTTTGTGGTAAAGAACGGTTCGAAAATCCGCCGGCGCGTCGCTTCGTCCATGCCACTGCCGCTGTCGCTGACCGATAGCAGCACGTAGCGCCCCGGGGGCACGCGCGGAAACTTCGAAAATTCCGCATCGCCCGGCTCGACGCTCCGAGTCCGGATGGCAAGCTGCCCTCCGCGCGGCATGGCGTCGCGGGCGTTGACCACCAGATTCATAATCACTTGTTCGATATGCGCGGGATCGGCATTGACGTGGCCGACGCTTGGGGACAACTCCGTCGAGAGCACGATGTGTTCGCCGATCAGGCGGCCGATCATCTTCTGCATGTCGGCAATGTGGGCGTTCACGTCGAGAGCAACCGGTTCGGCCGACTCTTTGCGGCAGAAGCCGAGCAACTGCCGAGTCAGTCCGGCCGCGCGTTTGCCCGCACCCAGAATCTCGCCGATAAGATCGCGATTAGGACCGTTCGTCGGTGTGTCTTCCAGAACAATTTCGCCGTAGCCCAGAATGATCGTCAGCAAGTTGTTGAAGTCGTGGGCAACGCCGCCCACCAGCCGGCCGACGGTATCCATCTTCTTCGCCTGGAGCAGATCCTGCCGCGCATCGTTCAAGGAGACCTTCATCCTCTCGAATTGCAGGAACTGGCCGAACTGTTCGGCGATCATGCCGAGGAATCCGGCCAAATCGCTCTCGGCCTCGCCGATTTCCATGGCAAAGAACAACAGCACGCCGCGGTCGGCCTCGTCCGTGCCAATGGGGATGCCGATCACATGCTCGAGCCCGCAGCGAGCGGCAAGCTCGACGCGCGGCAACCCCTTCGTCGCCCCAGAAAAGGCAGCCGGGGCGGAGAAGCAGCGCGCGAGTTTTCCGTCAACAATCTGTCGCGCCACGTCGGCGATTGACTCCCCCTCGACCTCTTGGCTCGCGCGGTCGAATTCCTTCGCGTTGGCAACCGACGAGTGCCAGGAGGCGATCCGCCGCCAGACTCCACCCGCCGAGTCTTGCGACCAGTACTCGCCGACCTCCCAGCCGAAACCGGTGCCGAGCACGCTCACGAGCGCGCGGCGCGCCTCGTCGGCCGTTCGGCTCTCCGCGATGACGCTCGTAACACGCTTTTGCACGTCCAGAAAACGTTCGCTCCGTTTGCGATCCCGTTGGTCGCAAAGCGTGAGCCACGCACCGTGGACGCCGCCCGTGGAATCGAAGAGAGGCACCGCCGAGAGCGCGACGT
>Ga0210396_10001019_pt1 | contig 31924 bp, 22 predicted proteins | sample IncBWH17OmetaG_FD_155466 | JGI IMG/M metagenome (GOLD analysis project Ga0210396, IMG submission 155466) | Forest soil microbial communities from Barre Woods Harvard Forest LTER site, Petersham, Massachusetts, United States - Inc-BW-H-17-O ...
TGAAAACTGGTTTCTGTTCCTCAAGCACCTGCGCTGCCGCGCCGATTCGTGACACTTTGGTTCCGATCTTGAACGCAGGTGCGTCGGGGTCTCGATCGAATTCGAGCACGTGCAGACTCTGTTCGTCATCGTCCAGAACGTAGAGTTCGGTTCCGTGCAACCTCGAAGTGCTGGAGAGAACGTCACGCAGGCTGTGCAGAACGGCTTTGACCGTGGGCTGATCGGCCAGGGCGCTGGAGGCATCCAGCAAAGTTCGATATCGAGATTCGGTGCTCCTCATGTCCTGCGTGCCCTACTGTCTCACCTTTGGAACGTAGGCCGTATCATACGCTCAACCTTGCATGAGACTCATAGCCCTTCTTACTTTTCTAGTCGCACCTGGTGCACCCAAACCGAAGTACCTCCTCATGCGGCGGCCTTCAGCTTAGTGCTCACGTTTTTCACCAGCACATGGTAATGCGCAGGCTGAAAACATCTGCCGCCCGCTGGTTTTTCGTCACCTCGGCGGTGAGCGGATTCCATCGGCGAGTTGCGCGATATCCGCTTTTACGGGACCGCTGATTCCGTTGTAATAAACTCCGGCTCCAAGAGATCATTTTTCCTAACATCGAAAAGACCATTCACAAACAGCGCAACGCTCGCATCGCGCGCGTAACGTATCGGTCTGCTCGGGCGCATAGCTTACGCGGCCGAATACACGAGGCAGGCGTCTTCGAGTGGCGAAAACACTTCGGTCACAGACCGAATGCTATATACAATTTCTCATCGGCTCCAAATCACCGAAAATAATCGTCAGCAGACCACCTGCTAACTAGGCAGGTGCATCTCGTTCGTGCACACTTCACCGGTCGGACAGAGTTCGACGCAAACCGCAGACTGAACCCCTTGTTGAGACAAACCTGTGAATCACACCCCTAAGTTCAAGGCTGTCACATTCGGTCACCAAAGAACGTTATCACCCCGGCTAGTGGCGCTCCGGATTCCGTCTTTCTGCGGTTTTCAAACTCCTCAGGCGAACAATAGCCCAGGGCCGAATGTAATCGAGACCGATTGTAATATCGGTCTATGAATTCCTCGATCTTCTGACGTAGGTCTTCGAAATCCCGATACTCACCGGCGTAGATCTCCTCCCGTTTGATCGTCTTCAGAAAGCTCTCGCATGTGGCGTTGTCGTATGGATTGCCCGGTCTACTCATGCTTGGCAACATGCGGTGATCGCGGAGTTTTTGCATGTACTCCCGGCTACCGTACTGCACTCCCTGATCTGAATGGTGTACGACTCCCGGTGGTGGTTTCCGATCGGCAATGGCTTGCTCCAAAGCGGACAGCGGAAGCTGCGCTTTCAAGCCCCTACCAAGTGCCCAGCCGATAACCTTCCGGGAAAAAACATCCAATACCACTGCGAGATAAACAAACTCGCGGGTTAGGCGGACGTATGCGTGAGTCGGTCGTCAGCAAAAAGTTTCCCGATATTGGGCAGGCTTTCTTCGACTGGGCTTCTGCGGAAGAAATCGTCTGGCATCGCGATCACTGTGTCCGGACCGCGCTCCCGTTTTTTCGTCATGAACGGAAGATTGAAGCTATTGCCCAGAGTGCCCAAATTATCTATTCGAAGGGCTTCGAGGTGCTTCGTGACGAAATTGTTCGCGATCCGATTGGCACACTCCGAAAGTTCCCCTACATAGGACCGGCAACTAGCTTCCACATGGCGAAGAACATCGGACTGCCTTTTGCAAAGCCAGATCGACACCTCTGCCGACTGGCCGCTCTCTCTGGCTATGAAGAGCCTTCGGATCTTTGCAGCGCAATAGCCGAGTACATCGGTGATCCCGTTTCGGTCGTTGACATCGTATTGTGGCGCTTTGCAATATTGCAGCCCGATTACCTCACTGTTTTCTTGTGCCCTGACGCCGAGGATTCCTGAATTGACTGAGGTACCGCACACCCTCTTTGGAAGGTATATCCATCTCGCCGGCAGCGCCAGCAAGTCGCGCGATGCCACATTGATCCGCTATGCGCATAACCTGATTCGACGTGTGGCGATTGAGATTCTTCGCAATGGAGGCGGTCTCGTTCTGTTCGTTGGCAAGGAACCAGTTCAAGAACCCGACATCCCTGGCTCTCCCGCTCTAATCTTTGACTGGACTATTTTGGAGGCGGTTGATTCGGTCGCCAGTCAAGGAAAACTTCCATGGCCGCACACCCGGCCACCCATCGTCGTAGTCACGTCCGAAAAAGCAGAACGGGAAGTCCCTGAACATCGTAGGGTTTTGTGGGAAAAACTTTTGAAATCAAACCTGGTTCGAGTCGAGTATATCCAGGCTGGTGCGCGTTCTGGAGCCCTGCTACGAGAGCGGCAAGCGCAATTCGGAAGTGCACTGATATGTCTTGGAGGCGGAACCGGCGTTGAGCATTTGGCCGACCTATACCAGGCTCGCCATAGACCCCTCATTCCCCTCGACTTGCCACTTGGGGCGAGCCGAGAAGATGGTATCGGCGGTTCTGAGCGCATGAGTCGCGAAGCACGAGCAAATCCTAGTGCGTTCCTCAGGCTTCACCCTGAAAAGTCAGAAATGGGCGCATCCTTGCTTGTTGCCACAGCAACAAAAAATGGGACGGCGGACGTTGAAACGGTATCTGACGCCGTTATTCGACTTCTGACTGCTATCGATCACCCAAATGCCTTCTATGTAAGGCTCTTGAACAAAAATGCAGAGGATTTTCCGAATGTCGAACGCTTTTTCAGGGAAATTGTCGACCCAACGGTTCAAAAGATGGGTTACCGAAGGCTCGAAATGGGGACTGATCGAACAGAGCACGGTTTCATCAACGTCGAAATTTTTGAACGCTTGCACTACTCCGAACTCGCCATTGTTGATGTCACAGGGGAGAGACCGAATTGCTTCGTTGAGTTAGGATATGCACTCGGTCACGGCGTTCCCGTGATCGTCACTGCCAAGGAAGGGACCACCCTGCCCTTCGACCAGCAGGCCATTCCGTGCCATTTTTGGAATTTAGAAACCGACGCCGCGACGAACAGAAAACTGCTGCTCGAATTCATTGAGAAAAATATCGGAAGACCCCCGCTGGTCACCGCATGATTGATCCATCGTCATCGTACTTCATCACTGCCTATCTGCTACTGTCATGACTTCCTCAGCTTAGTTTCAACTATCCTACCTTGGCCAGGTAGGCGTTCAAGATCGTAAAACCACTGTCTATTGCTCGCGACAAACCGCACTCTTTGGCAAGCGCTTCGTACGGCTTCTGCCAATTTGTAGGAGGCTGCGGCAGCGGGTTCGGCACGGCGTGGGTCCCTCGGCGATCAAACGTGACACGAATTGCTTCAGCAACCTTGGCCCTGGCCAAGGTTCCGGAATGAATCAAGAGAACCATGTCCACCAGGTCCCGCACGCGACTATTCGCCGCACCATGTCGTGGCAGAGTATAAGCGTGAAGTTTTTCGGCAAACTGCTGCTCGCGAGGGATCATGTACAACGACGGGCTCGCAATACCGGCAAACCCCAACCAGTCGCGTCCTTCGATGACTTCGAGCGGATCCATCACCGCATCCCCTATCCCTACGTCTAGGTGAAATCCAACGAATACGCGGCCATCGACGCGGGCTTCGACCGGAAACCTCGCGCCGCCATACGGGGCAGCATCCAGGTCAGAAATTGGCTCACCTATCGTGTAAACGAAGAAGTCGTCACCACTGAATGCAGCGGCTTCTTGCAGCTTCTCCAGTACGGCTAGATACTTCTTATCGTCTTGCTTCTCGCTAGAACTGAAGACGCTGCGCATTGTCAGGTCAATATCCTTCGTCGTGCGCGCAGCCTTGATTCGCAGCTCCATCGCGTAACCACCCTTCAGTACCCAAGGTAGCGGACGAGGCTGTGCCGCGTGAAACAGTCGCGCTAAGAGCCGGTCAAAGGCAACCTGACGCCGCAGACGCTGCAAGTCAACGCTTTCCTTCCCGGCGATATCCTGAAGCCTGTCTTCCAGTGCCCTTCGAAAGGCTGCGGCTGTCGAGTATCCCTTCGGCTTCATCAGGCGGCTACTTTCTGAAAAAAGCTTCGCAGTTGCTTGCTATCAGCGAGATGTTTCCTAGCATCCGCAATTTCGCTTCTGCGAATTAGCCCTCGCCGTAGCCCTTCGCGGAGTGCTTGCCGAAGGATCGCAGTTGGCACATCCCCGCCTTCGAGCAGATCAAGAATTGTTCGCATAGGCTTCGTTACCCTCACTCCATGGGCAGCTTCGATATCGCTCTGAGGGAGATCAGCAAAATGCAGGACGACCACGCGGGGGATTTCACTATTTCGTCGGAAGCTTTTCGGCACAATCATGTGCAGCTTCGCTGGCATTACGTCCGAAAGATCGTGAAGGCTCAGAGCGGTTTGATGGCTATAGACTCCCTGGGCGGCCTCTCCCCGGTTCCGGGACCAAAGCGACCAAAGCATCAGGTCAGGGCGTTCGCCTCGCGGAAAGCTGGCCAGTCGATAGATCCCCCGATGTTCACGAATCCAATTTCCCGCCTGAACGTGGTACGGGTGAGTATTCTCCGCGAACCCCGCAGCTTTAGCTTGCTTCGTCGTGAAGAAGCCTTGCTGGTCTTCCGCGATTTCGTAGAGCCGCTTGGCGGCTTCTTTGCGTTCTTTTCGCATAACACAATACTACAACTTATTTGAGGTATTGTGTATTTGAATCTATAGACTTACCCTAAAAAGACATTCTCCCTTCCGTGCCTGCACTTCTCGGGTGCAAATACCTTTTGATCTACTTTAATGCCACATTCGCGGTAGCCCTAACCCTAACAATGTCCGGCGTCAACACACTCTACCAGCGTTTTCTTTTACGAGCGGGACCTGGTCGAACGCCACAATATGTCCACGGCCTGCTGAGCTTCCCGCTGGCTGATGCATCGAGAGGCACGGTGCACGCCGATTTGTACTCCAATTGGAAATGCGCAAAAGACGCCTCCAACCGATTGGATCTGACTGATGACATGCTCCATGTCCTTCAGGGAATGTATTGCGACCTCTACGTCACGGCAGAGAGCAACCACTTGCGTTATGCTCCCTTCCTTCTCACCTCACGAACACGGGTCGAAATTTACCGGGATCGAAGCGTCCCCATCGATCAATGGCTCCTGAGCCTTGTTTGAGTTCCCCGTGCTAGCATCCACCAGACAAGAAATATCGCGACGGGAGCTTCGGCTGTCCGAGCAAAATTGGCGACGGGAACTCCCATTCCCCTCGAAACCTGAGATACTCTGAATAGTGACCGACGCGCGGAGGTTGGGTGCGGTCCAAGCGATTGATTTTCTTCTTGACAAATCAGGTAGGGGTGACTGAATATAAATGGCGAACACTTACTCGACGGTTGAAGTGGCGAGGATGCTCCGCATTACGTCTGATACGCTTCACCGCTGGATTCGCGAGAAGAAGATTCCGGCGCCTGAGGCGCAATCATTGGGTCCGTTTCGGGTTCGCCTGTGGTCCGCTGAGGATCTAGACGCTGTCAGAAAGTACAAGGCCAAGCATTATTGGGGCCGAGGCGGTCGTAAGAAACGAAAAAGGGCGAAGTAAGCAAGCGGGACGCGCTCGTGCTTCTAACACGAACGCGCCCCTGACCAGGTCGCACGTCTAAGGTGCAACGATGGCTACGAGAGAAGGTATACATTTCCATTTAGGAGCGCAATTCACGTCGCGCGCGTTGTTTCCGGTTTTGCTCCCTCCTGAATCTGTTGTGAAAACTCCTCCCTAGGTGACTCGCCGTTCTCATTGTCGAGCCTGGTCGGCCTTCCGACCGTCTCGCTATCGGTGTGTCCTAATACTTCCGTCACCTGTCGGAGAGCGGCTCTCGGTCGCAAGAAGTGGAGGAGATTCAAATGCAAAAGGCGCATCTGTACGAAGCAATTCTGTTGGTGAATCGAGGCGTGGACGAGGCCGTACGTGGCCTGGAACGCCTCAAGCGGGCCAAGGATTCGCAGCTCGACTGCTCCTGCTTCGATGAGGAGCTCGTGCTTTTCGAGGCTCACCGCGCGCGCCTCAATTCCTATTTCTGTAGCACCATCCAGCGTTCGGAGCAGCAGGACTCCGTCCGCTTTGAAACCCGGCACCGCGAATACGAGAAGCGCACCCTGGACGAAGTGCAGGTGTATCGCGACGTGCGAATGGTGGAAGATCGCCGACGCGTCGAGGGAAAACCACCCAAAGTCCGGTTCTTTACGCAAGAAGAACGGCGGGAGTGGGAACGACTGTACCCCAAACCGCCTTGTGATGCGGAAAGCGAGCCGCAGAGTGGCCGAGGAGACCAGCCATGAAGCTCGTCCTCCTCCGAGAGCTTGTGGACTTGAACCGGGCATTTGAAGAGGTAATCCGCGGGCTTGAGCGAATGGAGAAAGTGGGCCACTTCCAACGTGACCTGATCCGTTATGCTCGGGCCGACGTAGAAACCGCCTGCGTAGACGCCAACCGGGAATTCTTCGACAACTTTGAGGCCCTGGTCGAGGACGATGCATCGTGGGCTTACCGCTTTCAGCGCGAATACAAGCAGAAAACCAAAGACCCGGATGACGTCTATTTCGAGATCAAGGATTCCGAGGAGAGGCGAAAGAAGAAAGGGTTGCCGCCCCGCGTGGTGATCCTCCCCGGATGGGATTTTAACGACGAGGAGCGCTACGACGAAGAGCAGGTGGCAAAGAAGAAACGGGCCGCGAGGAAGAAAGCGGGTGCGATCAATAGACGCAAGGTCAGCCCTGTAAAAGGTAAAAAGCGGGCGCAGGCTGTCGTTGCCGCCACGTCCGAAGGTGAGGGCAAGCAATGAAAAAGAAGAAACCAGCGAAGGCGCCAACGAAGGATTTGCCCAGCCCGGGGAAGCAGTATCCCGGCGTCCACGGCAAGATCGTGGACTGGGCCGAGCATGTTTTTGAGGAAGGGATGATGTACGTGCGGGTGCGCTTCACGGACAAGACCGAACTGTGTTGGACGCTGCAGACGGCTCACATAATCAGGGAAGCCGACCTGAGCGACTGGAAAACCGGCGACTTCAAACAACTGGCGGTGTACGCGGAGAACGAAATCGGTTGGCCTGAGTGAATTGGAAACGGCTCTCGTCAGAAGGCCTGAACTACTTCGCAACCCGGCGGAACCCGACTGCCGCTGAGTTTCGCTAGTGTTGCCCTCGGTCTGGGCCGACAACGCACCCTAGTCGCCTCGGTGGGTCTTTGGAAGCAATCTTGCGCACCAGGTTAGCCTCTACGTTCTGGGGCATGGTGCTTGTGGCCGGTGGCGCGTTTCGTAACGGTGTCGCCGAGGTACCTCTCACCGCGATCGCCATTGAGGCATTCAACAGCCAGTTGGCGAATTCAGGTGAGGGGCCGTTTCTTTTTCCGAGTGGTCGGATTCCGGACAAGCACCAGACGACGCTCAAGACTGTTTGGCGAAAGACGCTTCGACGGGCAAAGATTCCCTACTTTCGGATTTACGACCTCCGTTCCACTTATTCCACGAGGCTGAGTGCTGGCGGCGTAGCCGATGAGTGGGTAACCCAGATGCTTCGCCAGGGCGATGCGCAAGTCTTCAAGAAGTATTCGCAGATGAAGTTACAGATGAAGCGCGAAGCCCTGGAAAAGCTCAACCGTCGAGCCAATGAGGTAGCACCTGCGCCCGCTGACGCTCTGATGGCGGCTCCAATATGCACAGTCATGGTGCAATAACCCCGTTCGTGCACAGTTCGTGCACAGTGTGCACGAAAAACGAGGGGTTGGAGAAGAGATGAATTCAGTAAGTGTTTTGCAATCAGAGAAAAAGTTGGTGGACGTGACCGGGATCGAACCGGTGACCCCCTGCTTGCAAAGATTGGTCGTACGACGAATCAATAACTTACGCGAATTACCGCCAATTGCGGCGAATTACGTTTAATTGCGATTGAATAAGGACTTGCGTTACAGCGACCGCAATCAATCGTAATTGCCGGGGATTGCCGGTAGGCACAAAACTGGGCACGGTTTGAAAAGATTAGGGGGAGGACCGGAAGACCCGGGGCAGGCCAATTTTTGAAATGTGCGTCTATAAAAATGTGCGATTTTTGAATATATGTTAGGACGCTTGAATCGATTCCTGGAACCGAGCCTTGCCGGCTCGGCGATAAACCGTAAGGAGCTATCTCAGTGGGCGTGAACGGGCCTCTGACGGGCGGAGTTGCTTGTGCTGTTGATAGGTCGGGCTTGGTGAGTAGCTGCGGAACGATACTTCAGTGCTCGCAGGCGTGTGCTGTCGGTAGACGCCGCAAATTTCGCGCTGCTTCAGAAGAACTCGACCAACCCTCTACAGAATCCGATCAGAATCGCTGTCGGCAGACACCACCAGCGCCTTGTATTGCGTATCGCTTCGATAGTTCTGCGCGGCTTCGAGGACGTCGTCAAATATATTATCTGAAACGCCGGCGCGCGCCTCGACTGCTCGCTGCAACTTGTCTAGTGCCACGTCGAGCCTTCGGAATTCTTCGTCAAGGGTGATGTCTTCGGCCATGATCCATACCTCCTGAGAGCCGAAGGTATCGAAGCGCGGTTGCTGGATTGTTACAGCGGGAAGATTTTCAGAGCGCGAAGTTGTTTTACGGTGCGCAATGGCTTACTTCTGTCGGCAGTCCAACACGCTCACATATTTTCGCTTCCGACCGTCTTCTGCCGATAATTCTCGATTGCGCGTGCAATTAATTTGGTTTAACGGCACAGCAACGAGGATTGGCGCCTCGTTCCACGAAGTCGTGTAGAGCGAAATAGATGCGTTTGGTTGCAGGCCTTCTCGAAGACGGTCTAGGGTTTCTGGACCAACGTAAACAGCCAACAATGCGCTACCATCGCGCAGTTTGTGAATTTCAAATTCGTTAGGCAATTCGGAAGAATTGACGTCGATGTCAGGGTGCAAGCTCAGCTCACGCGCAACAAGTTCTTCGTCCTGCACAAAGCCGAATGAACCCGGCGGAATTTCCGACAAGGTCTTGCCAGATTCTGCCTCTCGAATCGGCGCTACTTGATTCAGCTGCCTCAGTTCTGGGCCATCTTTGGCCGTAACTATTTGTAGTGGTTTGCGGACTGGTTGCTCGGGAGCCGAAAGATTTGAAGGGCTGCTCGATTGAGAAACCGAAGGCCTGTCCAAGTGAAAAAATCTACGAATCTCAGGAAAGAATACCGCGATAAGCAATCCGAGAATCGTAGCGACTACGCCTACGGCAGTTAATTTATCAGCCCGACTCCATCTCTTAGTCTCATGCACTTGCGCAATGTCGCCAGCCTCAGAATGAATCGAGGCGGCGCCACTGCGAGACATCGGGTCTGGCATTGCCTCCTCGCCCTCAATGTCATCCCGAAACAGTGATATCGGGGAGATCGACAGTTCGCCGCGAAGGCGGAAGCCCAACAGTTCTTTGAATTGCAGAACTTCGACCTGCCCGTATGTTTGCTGCACTTCTTCGGGGAGGAACAAATCAAAGTGGGTCCAGCCGTTCTTCTCCGGGATTCGAGATATCACCCATTCGTCGCGGGATTCCTTTCTTGGTCCTCCTACTCCGGTGTCACATGCGATCCAGCCCCAATCCGGTCCATTGGTTCTACCCGGCGCTCGGAATTGAATCTTAACGTAGACATAAGAGCGATCAGAGAGTTTTGCGCTGAACCGCACGCGATTACACACTCGTTGATATTTCTCGACGGCGTAGTCAATCGCGTCTTCTGCCTTGATAGTCAAAGCGTCGGCGTGATCTTTAGAAGCGGAAGTTTCGAAACGCGCGTCTTTCTTGGCTAGCTCCCAGCGGTGCGACAACGGGCTGTCTGGAAGATAGTCGAAGGAAATCGTTCCCATATCGTTCGACATTGGCATAGGAGATACAGGAGTCTACCACTAACCTTATACGGCGATGTGGCGACGGGGTAGTCGGTTGTTCCGAAGCATCGTCATCCGCGGGCGTCACACTGTACGCTTGCCGTACAGCATCACCTTCCAGCCAGCCGCAACCGCAACGTACCGCCCATCCTGAATAAACTGCATTACCTTCTTCCCTGCTCGCGCCATATCAGCCCATCGCGACTTGGTTTTTGGGTTCCGCTCAATCCCCATAATCGTGTTTCCATCGAAGTCGAACGCAACTTGGCGAAGGCGTTTCGTCTTGCTTTGGTGACGGGAAAATGTTCCGTGCCCAGCTTCACGGCTTCGGATTTTTCCACGAGCGCTTGCCGCCACACGGCTACCAGCGTCTCCTCGAAAGATGACTTCATCCGCGATTTGTACCGCCGATTCTGGCACTAAAGTAAAATGCAACCCTACCCAAGGTTAGCGCGCTAAACTAAACATCTTCCGCGCCAGCGTATACTTGGTCATGCGGTTGACACCCATTTTTGATACCAGTTCCTTGATTAATCTTTCCCGCGAGGATGACTTGGATGCTGCCGTCAAGCGCTTGAAACCGCTTATCCCCTCGCGCGGTTGCCCGTTAAGCTTCGTGACAACGCTAGAGTTATTCCGTGGCCTGTCCAATGGAGACCCGGAAAAAGTCGCTGAGACTTTGAAGCCTCTGCTTTTGGCTGCTCGCATATCACGGGGGGTTGTACTTCGGGTACCGATTAGGTTCGCTAGTTGGGAACTATTCAAAGTAGCAGAAGTACTGCGTCACCGTCCAAAACTTCTCGTGGACTGGTTGGAGAGGATTCAGACACCTGGTTTCGTGACGAAGTTTACGTCGGGCGAAGTCGGGATGGATTTCGAACGGATCAAACGGGTATTTGAAAAAATCGAACAAGAGGAACACTTGGGAACTGAATTGATGTTGGACAAGTGGTACCCCGGTTGGCGCGAAGAGAGGCGAAACGGCAGTGCGCTACCGGAAGATCTCCGGGAGCGAGTAAAACGTGATATGCAGTTCGATGCACTGAAAGACATGATGCCCGAGCTTTTCCTAACGCAACTACAAATCCAGTGTACGGCGGCCAATATCGGAAGAGTTCAAATTCACTGCGATGCCTTCTTTACATATCATGCGAGCAGATTACGCGCCTGCGTTCTTGGGAACTACATCTTCGAAAAGAACCCCAACGATTTTCATGACTGGTTGCAGCTTCTCTATTTGACGCGGCCAAGCGTTTGCCTTGTAACCGATGACCGTCCGTCGTTGGACCGAACACGTCATTCTAGCCAGCGCCCACGGATCATGTCGCTCAAAGAATTTCTAGCTGGCTCTGCCTAGCGGCTTCGCCGAAGACATCGCCATGGTGTGATTCGACAAATCAATACGTCGAAACATGAATTGCGCCGGCAGGAGTATCGAAGGATGCATCAAAGGTGCCTGAAGCCGGCTGCGATCGCCGGTAATTGAACCCAGAGTAATCACGCTTGATGTTTCGTGAACAGCTCAACGCGGCGTACAATGCCGCTGCCTTTGTCGATGGGAGTCGTTACACGGACATGAATCCGCAGACGCGTAGCACCAAACCAGAGGAAGAGGAGCTCGATAAAAAGCGCACCGAACTCTCCCATCTAGAAAGCGAGTTGGCGGATCGCGAGCTACAGCTCACCACTCTGCGTTCGGAACTCGCAACATTTGAATATTCTTACGCAGGTATAGTCGGTAAGCGTTTTGTGGAGCTGGACGAACTTGACGCGCAAATCGCGGAACGACTGGCCCAGGCCTCGCCGAACGACGTGCGCGCGCAAAGTACCGCGACGCAAGCGCGATCTAAAGCTGGAGAGTCGCGGAATGTAGTTGAAAAGAGCTTAGCGGTCACACCACCGACCCGTGACACCTCGCGCTCCCAAAGTCTCAAGAACCTCTATCGCGAAGTTGCAAAGAAAATTCACCCAGACCTGGCGACCTCTGCCGCAGACCGCATCCGCCGTCAACAGTTGATGGCTGAGGCGAACGACGCGTATGCGACGGGCGACGAAGCGCGGCTAAGGGCGATTCTCGAAGAGTACGAAGCGAGCCCAGAATCAGTCCAAGGCGAAGGAGCGGCGGCTGAGCTCGTGCGTGTGATCCGGACGATTGCCCAAGTGAAGAAGAGGCTGGCCCAAATCGTCCTGGAGATCGAGGTTCTGAGAACGTCCGACATATTCGCCTTAAAGGCGCGAGCAGATCGAACGGCAGAAGAGGGTCGGGATATGTTGCGGGAGATGGCTGAGGACTTGGACTCGCAAATCGCCGCATCTCGCGAGCGACTCGACACTCTCGCTCAAAAGCGTGCTAGCAAATGAGCGATCAAGACAACAAAGACGACGCAAATAAAATCGCGGTCACTGATTCCGCAGCACTTGCAAGAAGATCTGCTTCAATAGCGAGGCGGGGCCTACTCACTCTGTCTATCGCCGATATGGCGAGAGTGATCGAAGCAGGAAAAGCGTTAACGTCTTCGCTCGGTCTCTACGATGTGTTCGCGATTCTGAAGGAAAGAGCCAACGAAGTGCTGGGGACAGACCGGTGGTCGCTCTTGCGGATAGACCCGGACAAAGAAGAACTGTACTACAAGATTGCCAACGGGAAAGAATTGTACTCCGACGTGAATGGGGAAGCGGCCGAGGCTCTGAACAAGATCCGAATCCCCATAGGAGCCGGCATCACGGGATGGGTTGCCAAGAATCTCGAAACGGCGATCGTGCCCGACGTGCGTACGGACTTACGGTATCGCGCAGAATTCGACGGAAGGATCGAACCAGAAACGCATTCCCTTGTGACTGTTCCCTTAGTTGTTCGAGATAGTTGTCTGGGCGTAATCCAGTTAATCAATTGCGTCGGCCGAGACGGCTTCTCGCAAACGGATCTCTCCGTGCTCCGTACATTCGCGGACTACGCCGCCATCGCCATCGGAAATGCGCAACAGGTTCTTGCGACCCACGAACAAAGCCTCACTGATGAACTAACTGGACTTTATAACGCTCGGCACCTGCGTTTCATGCTCGACACCGAGATCTACCGCTCGAAACGCAATGGTCATTCGTTTTCAGTCGTGATGGTGGACATTGAATCTTTCCTAAATGCGTCGATGGCAATGAGCTGGCACGCTCTCAATCAGTTGCTTGCCGCTCTCGGTCAGAAGATCAAGGCTACGTGCCGTTTGATCGATTTGGCTTTTTATTTGGGTGACGGGGAGTTCGCCTTGTTACTCCCCACAACGTCAAAATCGGATGCAGAGCAATTCGCGTTGAAGCTCCGCGGTGCGCTTCAAGACCCCGGGTGGTTATCTCCCGTAACTCGGCCGGCGAGTCCCACTTTCCACGTGGGCGTGCTTGGTTACCCCGAAGATAGCGATATTAAAACGGAAGTGCAGTTTTATTCATTGCGCGTACCGTGAAATGACACAATCCGGGCCGCTCATGGGCGCGATCATATTGTTTCGGCCCAAACTTGGTGCTTTTTCTGAACGAATTGACTAGGAGTCTCCCACATGTCACCCACTGGATTGGTCCCAGGGTCAGCTATTTCAGGGTTGGGACATGAACAATTTCGAGCTGTCCTGAACAGATTACTGACCGTCGAGGCTTGCATCCACAAAGTTCCGCTGACTGATCTAGATCTTTCTTGCCGAGATAACGATCCTGACGCCGGAATCGATGCGAGAGTTCGTTGGCCGCCCGGTTCGAGCCATGATGTTCTCCGACCCGGTGATACCGTTCTGCAATACAAGTCTGGCAAGATCACGTTAGCCGACATCGAAAAGGAATTCTCCAAGCCGGGTGTACGCAAGTGTCTTCTAAATGGCGGCAGGTATGTCCTGTTGGTGGGTCACGACTACGTTGAAAATGATGCGAATCGTCGTCGCAAAAAATTAGAACAGCTGTGTCGAAAGCGAAGGATTTCAATCAAGCGATCTGAGGTTTTGTTTGGAAGTCAGATCGCCCGGTGGGTGTCACGGCACCCTTCGGTAATTGTGACGCCGGAGCTTGGTCTCGGTTATCCGGGCTTCGTGACAGTTGAAGTCTGGCTTCGTCATCCCCAGCATCAGAATCCTTGGCAGCCCGATGATGCGCGCTTAGCGATCATTGAACAAATTAGATCGTTCGCTCGCCGTGAGACTTCGTCGTACGTAATGCGGATCGAGGGGGCGGCAGGCGTCGGCAAGACACGAGCGGCCCTGGAGGGTCTTCGGTATCCGGGCATTGCAGAAACGGCCGTCTACAGTCCAAATGCAGACGAGTCGAGAGTTACCGACCTGCTGACAATGATTCAAGGAAATCCAGAAGCTGAGGCACTTGTGGTCGTCGATGAGTGCGATCGCGATCGACAAGAAACATTGAGATCATACGCTGATATTGCGGGAGGCCGACTCCGTCTACTGTGCGTAGGTCTTACGGATTCAATGTCACAATCCGTCGTGGCTTCGCCCGAGGTTTTTGTCCTCGTTCCGCTCTCAGAATCTACGATTCGAGAGATTTTGGCGACGGCGGTTGGGACCATTACTAAAGAAGTCAGCGACATCGCAGTTCGCCTAGCCGGCGGCTACGTCAAGCTTGCTTTGTTCATTACTTACTACGTCTCGCAGGACAAGGACATACCCGCCGCCGAACTCGCCAAAATTGATAATGTCCGGACGTTTCTGAAGAGATTTGTCGATTCGGAAACGCGACGAGCACTTCAGTTGCTTTCTCTCCTCGCACGAGTTGGATGGGAGGAAGAGTTGAAGGATGAGGCCGAGGCTCTGGCGAAATACTTTGACGTATCTATGGCGGATTTTCGCCATGGTGCAAAAGAACTGCGAGACCGGGGCGTTGTCGTTCCTCGAGGCCGATACCTGTACGTTTCTCCTGATTTATTAGCGATATCTGCTGCCGCGGACTTGTGGGATGAGATCGGGCCGGGGTTGATCGATATAGTGACCGCGCTTCCCAGAGAGGGGCCGCGGCGAGAGTTACTTAGACGACTAGCATCAATGGGCTCCCAACCGAAAGTGACAGAAGCCGTAAAAGGGTTACTCGGAACCGCGGGTCTCTTTAAGACACTTTCGGATCTTGACGACGAATTCCGCAGCGAAGCTTTTGCGATACTCGCGTCGGCGTTGCCTGATGCGGCGATCACAGTGTTGGAGCGCATCATTGATCGTGCTCCAAGGGAAACGCTAACCGATTTTAGAAAGGGCCGCCGCAATGTTGTTTGGGCGATCGAGTCGCTATTGCGGTGGCCTTCTACGTCGTTGGCGGCGGCTCGTTCTCTCATGTCCCTAGCTCTTTCCGAAAACGAAACTTGGGGAAACAATGCGACGGGTATTTTTTGCGGATACTTTCAGATGAATCTCAGCGGATCTCCCATCCCGTTTACCGATCGACTGAGCTTGATCGACGAATTGATCGAACGGAATGACTCTATCAGCCGGCTGCTCGCGGAAAAAGCTGTCGCGTCGGGGTTGACTGTCCATGAGTTCCGATCTGGAACCAATGTTGATCGCTTCTCCGGCCGGCCGTACCCAGACGAATGGAGACCTCGCACCTGGCAGGAATTGTGGAGTGCTCGCGAAGCTGCGGTTGAGAGATTGGATCGGATATCCGAAGGTCAAGATGAAGCAGCCACGAACGCGCGTAGCAAGTTAATCAACGCGGCGCTTGCACTTGTATCGCAAGGTATGGTGAAGCAGAGTATTCAGATTCTTGAAAAAATAGATCCTCAAACCGACAAAGAGAAACGACAACTTCTCGATGTCGCGAGAAGGTTGGAGCGCGACCTAAAAGACCGTTTCTCTGCGGAGCAGATCGAACAACTACATGCCATAGCTGATAAATGCTTCGACAGCGGTTATTTTGGCCGTTTGAAGCGATGGACGGGTCGCCTCCTGCACACCGACTTTAATCTAGACGATCCCAATGCCGGAGATAGAGAAACTAGCCGCCAAATCCACGCTCTAGCGGAGGAAGGTTACAAGCACGGAATTTCCGATCTTGAACTCACGTGGTTAGCTTCGCCTGAAGCAGAGAACGTTTGGGTATTCGGTTTTCGACTTGGTCAAATCGACGAGAGCCATTCTTTTCTGGATCGAATCGTGTCTGTCTCGCCCCAAAATGTCAACGCGCTGTTGTTCGCGTCTTACATCGTCGGCCGGGCAAACGAAGAGGGAGAATCCTTCAGGGATGAAGTTCTCGATCGGCTTACAGCAACTCATCCCATCCTAGCTTTTGCCGGCACTTGGCGTGGAGCAGGCTCCCGAAAAGGACTTGATCGAGTTCTAGGTCTCGTCCAATCCGGGCAGGTTCCGGTTGAATCTCTGGGTCATTTGGCCTGGGGTGGTTGGTCACACTCGCTCTCGACTGACGACGTGATTCGCTTGGCCAATTCGATGCTGGACTCCAATGAGTCTGTCTTGCGAGATTCGATTTCCAGCGTTCTTATGAACCTCCTCTCCAGGCAGCCTGACAGTATTGAAAAAGCTGAGCGAGCAATTTGGCGTCTTATTGAAATTAAGCCCGATCGGAGTTGGGAGTGGCAATGGGGCAAGCTCGCATCAAAAATGGTTCATCACGATCCGAAACGAGTCGTTAGCACTATCGTTAAGTTTTTTGAAGACGACGACTTTGTTCCGATTTCCGCTGACGAGACGATGAAAACCTTGCAGATGGCCACGAGCGAAGACCCACGGTCGGCGTGGGAGGTCGTCGGTGGTACCATGCTCAAAGACGATAGAATCGCTATGAGGCTGTTGATCTCTCTTAGCGGAACGTACGGCGATCTAATTCCTACGGATATGCTGATTTCTTGGGCTAAAAATAATCTACCCCGCGGCCCTTTGATTGTGTCGAGAATTATCTCCATTCGTCAGTCACCGCTACCAGAGCGCGCTCGCGCTTTGATTCTAAATTTCCCGAACGACCCGCGAATAAAGAACCAATTCGTTGCGACCTTGCAAACGGGATTCAGCATCGGGCCCTTTTCAGATCGCATAAATACCGATCTCTCGATTGCAGAGGGATGGGCTAAGGACTCTAATGCAATCATCAGATCATGGGCACACGGCTTAATCCGCGGAATAAAAGCGCAATTGAAACGGCAGAAAACTCTTGAAGAAGAGGAACAATTCTGAAAGGGAAGATTCAAAACGGGTTTTTTGATCAACTTTAAAGTTTCGCTTTTGTACGCCTACGCTAGAATCCGCTCACGGGGAACGGATCATTTGATGCGGATCTGTTTCGCCGCCAGTTGATGAACTACACGGAAGCGGAGCTAATCAAGTTGGGGCGGTCGTGTTCGTCGGCCGCGTCCAGAAGGCTGGATCCCATAACTGCCAGAACGGCGAGCAAACCGAAGACGAACCAATCGTAAACTTTTAGCGTCATCGCGCGCTATCTGATTTTCTTCGCTTCTTGAACTCTGTCGGCGAGCAAACTCAGAAAACTGATGTATTCCATCGCTCGTTCTTCCGAACCTTCTGGGAACGAGTGGCCGCCGGGGTTTCGGATCGCGAGCACCGCTCCTTCGAATAAATGCATCATTCCTTCCTGCTCATCGCGATCGGTTTGACCCACGAGATCGTTAAACACCAATACTGGATTGTTGCGAGAAAAAACATCTCGCATGAGCGGCGCCCCATCGAGATCGTGACGACCGGATCGTTCCTTGACGTAATTGACCAACGCTTTAGACGCAGCGAAGACCGCATCCCATGGATGGCCGTCGATTAAGAGATCGCGGGAGACTTCTGTGATTCGCGGATGTAAATCGACTCGATCGAATGCCGTTGAAATCGGCAGCGTTCTACCCGTAGTAAGATCGGTCTTTCTCTCTTCCAACCTGGCGAGTAACCCGTTGAGTATTCCGACAACCCTTACGCGACCGCGCTGAGTCGTCGGTATAATCTCGGGTACGCTCATCCCTCTTCGAAACGCCCCGACCCAAATGTCGATGTGGCCATGCTCTTTGAATTCGGGTGAGTTCGGGCCAAAGACTTCCCTTATGGTATCGCGGATATTCGAGCGGCATACAGCAATCGCTGCGGTACCTCTCGCGACCGACGTGGGAATATCGACTGATTCCAGCTGCTCAATACGCCTGTGAAGCTTTCCGATAGCAATATCGATTTCTTCAGGCGATCGAAATTCTCGCGGTTCAATTGGCGGAGGCTCATATCTTTTTGCCGTCATAAACGCCTTCACATGGCTAGTGTGTAATGGCCGGAGTTTATCAATTTAGATAGTAGCGTCGGTAGTGATATTGTGGCAGTGGTATTCGTCATAGCTGCCACTTTAGGAAGAGATTATGAAATATGCGTTGATTCTCGGTGTGCTCCTGATTCTTGCCGACTCCTTGCTGATTTTTGTGTGGAAGTTCTGATGGAATCTCTGCCATCAGAGAATCGTCGCGGTGCAGTTTGGAACCGGTGGGATCCGCACATCCATGCTCCTGGCACAATTCTAAGCGACCAATACAAGGGTTCCGATCCGTGGGAGGAATTTCTTTCTGGCATTGAAAAGTCCGATCCGCTAATCAGCGCTCTCGGGATAACCGACTACTACAGTATTGCCGCCTATGAGCAGGTCGTTCAAAGAAAGCACGACGGCCGTCTGGCCAATGTTGGTTTGATCTTCCCGAACGTCGAGATGCGTTTCGGAATTGAAACAGCAAAGGGTTCGGGGATCAATTTCCACGTGCTTTTCTCACCCGAGGATCCCGACCACATCGCACGCGTGAAGCGCTTCCTAGGAGAACTACATTTCAGATTCCAAGACGAATCTTATTGTTGTGAAGTGAGCGATTTGATTCGACTTGGAAAGGCCTACGATCCATCGATCAAAGATGAGAGGCGAGCACTTAAAGTCGGAGCGAATCAGTTCAAAGTCAATTTCGAAGAGTTGCGGACAAGTTGGAGAGACAGCGCATGGGTACAGCAGAATGCCTTGGTGGGAGTCGCCGGCGGACGGAATGACGGCACTTCAGGCCTCAGTGAGGACGCATCATTTACTGCTTTGCGTCGCGAAATCGAGACTTTTGCGCACATCATTTTCTCTGCGGCCCCGCAGCAGAGAGAATTTTGGCTCGGCAGGGGTGTCATTTCGAAAAAAGAGCTGTTGGAAAAATGGGGCGGCTGTAAGCCATGTCTCCATGGCTCGGACGCCCACAAAACGGAAAAGGTGGGAAAACCGGATTTCAACCGTTTTTGTTGGATCAAAGGAGATCTGACATTTGAGTCCTTGCGTCAGGCGTGCCTTGAGCCAGAGGGAAGAGCGTTCGTCCATTCTGAACCTCCAGTTGGGGCATTACCGTCGCAAACGATGGAAACAGTTGAGCTTTCCAACGCGCCCTGGTTCAGCACCAATGTTGTGCCGCTTAATCCTGGCTTGATCGCCATCATAGGTGCTCGCGGCTCCGGAAAGACAGCACTTGCCGACCTTATAGCGGCGGGGGCCTACGCGCTGTCCCCCCACCCGAATGCTTCGTCCTTCGTCCATCGCGCGGCCAAGCATCTCACGCACTCGGTAACTTCCCTGGCATGGCAGTCCGGAGACAAAACCGAGACTCCACTCAACCGAGTTTCCATCGACGAACCGTTTGAGTCTCCGCGAGTGCGATACCTGTCGCAGCAATTTGTAGAGCAGCTGTGTTCTGCGGAGGGAGTTGAGGACGAACTTCTAACAGAGATTGAGCGCGTCATGTTCCATTCGCATTCTATTCAGGACAGATTAGGTGCGCCGTCATTTCGTGATCTTCTCGATATTCGATTGGCTCGCGCTCGAAGCGCACGCGGCCGGCAGGAACAATCTCTGCGACTAGCTTCGGAGTCCCTTACAACAGAAAGGACGAGGAAGGCCAGTCTCGTGGGCCTCACAAGACAACGAGAAGAAAAATTCAAGCTTATCGAGAAGGATAAAAAAGACAGGAAGGCACTCACAGCGAAGGGAACGAAAGAACGGGTCCAACGCCTTGAAGAGATTTCCTCGGCCGTAGACGCTGCGCGCCGTCAGGTCGAGGACGCAAAAACCAGGCATCGAAGCCTACTCCTACTTGAGGATGCCGTGGCTTCGCTCCGCAAGAGCTCTGGGCCCGCCTATCTGAAAGACCTGCGCAAAAACTACGCGGACGCGGCCCTAACTGAAGCGCAATGGAGAAGTTTCGGACTCACTTTCGCGGGTGATGTCGATTCCATTCTAAAAGCCGAGCTCATCACTGCTGACAAACTAATAAAGACGCTTTCCGGACCTGGCGAAGGCGAAGTTGAACCGGACAACAGGGCACAGCCATCAGTCAGCCCCTATATCCAGCAAAACGCGAACTTGACTAAACAGACCTTGAGTCTGCTGGAGAAAGAACTCACCCGCCTACGGCGGCTTGTTGGTATCGATGCGGATAACGCGAAGAAACTGACCACACTCTCGGAAAAGATCGCCAAGGATGAGTCGGCACTCGGTAAGCTCGACAAGGAAATAGTGTTGGCGGCCGGCGCGGAGACTCGAATCAAAGAATTAATAGAGGATCGCAAGAATGCATACGCGGGGGTCTTCGAAGCCATCATCGAGGAAGAACGACAGCTATCCGATCTTTACGGCCCGCTGAAATTAAACCTCAGCGCACAAGGCGGTGAACTGAGCAAGCTGTCATTTTCAGTACGTCGCTCCGTAGATGTGGAATCATGGGCGAAGGCAGGAGAGAGTTTGCTCGATCTTCGGGAACTTGGCCCGTTCAAGGGCAAAGGCACCCTCCAGGAAATCGCTATAGCGGAACTCGTTCCCGCATGGGAACGTGGATCCTCCGCTCAAGTCGCGGAAGCTATGGCCAGTTTTAGGAATAAACACGAACAGTCTCTCGTCGATCATGCGCCGGTAAAACGGGCCGACCGTAGTGCTTACGCCGTTTGGGCTCGCAATATTTCTGATTGGTTATATGGCACGTCGCACGTCAGGGTCTCTTACAGTCTTCAGTACGACGGGGTTGATATCGAGCAACTCTCCCCTGGAACCCGTGGAATCGTGCTCTTACTTCTATATGTCGCCGTAGATACCGAAGACGACCGCCCATTGATCATCGATCAGCCGGAAGAGAACCTGGATCCCAAATCTATATATGACGACCTTGTGGAGCGATTCAAATCCGCGAGATCCCGGCGGCAGATTATCATCATCACGCACAATGCAAATCTCGTCGTAAATACGGACGCCGATCAGGTAATCATTGCCAAATGTGGCCCTCATCGACCGGGCTATCTTCCTGAGATCTCCTATCAGAGCGGTGGGCTTGAGAATCCCGCAATTCGGACGCAGGTGTGCGAGATTCTAGAAGGCGGTGAAGCCGCGTTTAAGGAGCGTGCGAAACGGCTCCGCGTAAGAATATAGGCAAACTTCGGCGCGAGTAGCGACGTCACGCGCCGATTCCGGCCGTGAAACCGGGGGAATCCAACATTAAACACAGAAGCGGCCGACCACTCCGAGGGGCAGCCGGCCGGACTGGATTCATGCACTCTCGGCCGCGGGGCTATCGAGCAGTCGGGGGATCAAAGCTATTTATCCGATTACGGGGTCAGGGACTACGGACTACTCTAACAGGAAGGACATGCGACCACTGCAAGCTGAACCAGAGCCCGAACAACTAGCAGCAGACATGCGGAGTCGGGCGGGGCATTACGAGATACTGGGCGAGACGTATGCCAAATTCGAGTTTTTCGAAAAGGGCTGGAATCCCTATAGTCGATTCCTTGACGTAGACAAAGTCGATCTTATTCTTCGAAGACGAATCGCAGGCCAGATCGTCTACCGTGAAATTCAAGTCAAGTTTGGCAAGCTCTATCCGGTCGGCGCCGCTTGGGAACAAGAACACTTTAATTTCACATCATGGCGGTTCTTCAAAGAAGAGGAATTTGCCGGACACCTAGATCAAAAAGATTTCTTCGTCGCCTACGTTCTTTCGCGTGACCCACGCCCCGACAAGCCTGCATATCAAGGCGACATCTTCATTTTCCCCGTACGGAAGTTCGGGGAGATCATCCGTCAAGGTATCTCCAGCAAAGGCCAGCGCAAAGTGTACCTGTCCCGACTAAAGGGTGACGATGAACGGTGGGTTCTTCGAAAGGAAGCTCGATTTACCAAAATCACAGACGAGGCTTGTCTAGACGTGACCGAATACAGACGAAATTTCAAGGTATTGTTGCCCTAAATTGCGGAAGGGCGACCAAGACACTTGGATATCCAATCGGGCGGAGTCCCAGCAGAACTTAGTGCGCTGTATCTGTCTGAATTGGTGTCGCTGAATTGTTTAGCAGCAACCGAATCAATTCACCTTGCCGCCTGACGCCGGTCTTGGAAAAAATGCTCTTGATTTGCGACCGCACGGTATTGTCAGTGACGCCCACCATATTCGCGATTTTTCGCGGTGCGTGGCCATCGCCCAATAGCAGCGCCATACGACATTCGGCTGGGGTTTTGCGGCTGCAGGTACATACCCAGTCGCTGCATGAGATCGGGCGTTCGTTAACCCTGACATGCGGTGTCTCCATGATCGAGAATGAGGGCGATGTTTTCTCAGGCCGGCCGCGGGAATACTTCGTCGAATCCTTATACTTATCGGCATCAAACCGCCAATCTTGACCATTTCGACATGCGAGTTGGCACGGGCAAGAATTAGGCACCCAACGCGTGAAGTTCTTCCGTCAATGAGATAGGTGCCAAGATCGGGGTTCTTCCCGTAGATGTGGACCACGTCAGACGTTGAAGAGAATATACCGCCGGCGCGGCAATCGAGTATGATGCCAGCCGGAGGATACGAATGGTCATCGGCGACAAATTGAAAGCGTTGAGAGCACAGAAGAATTTGTCGCAGGGCGATATTGAAAAACGGACCGGGCTTCTCCGTTGTTATATTTCACGCGTCGAGAACGGGCACACAGTTCCCTCCGTGGATACTCTGGAAAAGATGGCCCGAGCGTTGGAAGTCCCGATGTACCGGCTTTTCACGGATGATGCGCACGTAAAGAAGCCGAATATACCGGCAGAATTTGCTCCGAGTAGGGCGGTGCGCTCCAAACAAGACCAGGAGCTTCGGGTTCTGGCGAAATTACTTTCTCGCATGAATGACAAGGATCGCGGGATTCTGCTTCACATAGCGTCGAAGATGGCGAATAGGGCTTAGTCCCTGCTGGCCGCGAGTTAACGTCACCGGGAATTTTGAAAGGTAGACGAGTATGAAATCCTTCCGACCGTTTGTCTTGCTAACGTTTTGTTTGCTGGCAGTCCCGTCCCTTCACGCCCAAACCAAGAAGCTCACCACCGCCGAGGCCAAGGATCATATCGGAGACCGGGCCACAGTGTGTGGCAAAGTCGTTAGCACGCACTACGCAAAGAGTTCAAAAGGCGAGCCAACGTTTCTGAATCTCGACGAACCCGACCCAAAGGAAGTGTTCACAATTCTAATTTGGGGATCAGATCGCGAAAAGTTCGGACCGCCGGAAGACGAGTACAAAGGCTTGCGAGTGTGCGTGACAGGAAAGATAACGAGCTATCGGGGCCGGAGATTGTGGCTACTGAACGCGGACAGATTGAAATTCAAAAGTAAGGTGTCGAAAGACGAAGTGAGCGATTTCAGTTCGACCAATCGCTCTTGGGCCGGCGAGCTCCCTACACGAAGCAAGATTCAAATATTGTCGTTCCATCATTTCGGGCGAAGTCGATTCTTCAGGTATCCTCCACGCCACTATCATTGAGAATCAATATCCGCAAGTGGTTATTCCCTTGACAGCCTACACGCGCTCCGTTATAAGGCAGCGACACTTGATAGCCGTGGAGGAATCATGCGCCGTCTTATAGTCACTGGTCTGGTTCTCTTCGCTGTCTCCCTTCCGTCGGCCACCCGCGCTCAAATCACCAACGTCACGAATGATCAAGCGAGTCCTACGCCGGGCGTAGGGCACAACTACATCGGGGCGCTTAACGAAAATGTAAACCCTGCGAACGGATCTTTGAGCATCCGGCTCGATGTACCAATGCCCGGGGGGAGGGGCATAGCACTTCCATTTCACTTTTCATACAACTCTAGCGGAGTGTTTCAATTTCAATTCATCAGTTCCAAGCTCACCACAAAGGGAGGCGCGGACCAGGGTTTCATGGAGCATGCGGGTTGGAGCTACTCGGTACCCACCTTTAATTCTGGCGTCGTCTCAATTCCTGGCCATCCGAGCGGAAGTTGTCCAGTGAACACAGAATTCGTTTTTACGGATGAGGACGGGTCCCGGCACTCCCTTCCCCTGGCCATCGCCAATCAGTCGCAGTGTTCCCAGTTTGGAGTCTATCCTAGCGTCTACTACTCCGCGAATGACGGCGTCTACGCTGCCTGGACGCAGAACGGAGCGCAAGACGCCTATACTGTGCCCTTCAGCGTTCAAGACAAGTCAGGAACGGTCTACCATTTCGCTCAGCTCGGCAACGCAACCGGAACAGGCAATCTTTCCTGGCAATGCTTGGAAGCCTGTTCGATTCCAGATTTTATCGAGGACCGAAATGGGAACAAGATCACCTTCTCCGCTGGAGCATACGGTATTCCGCTTACTGAGACTGATACCGCTGACAGAAGCGCGCTATCGATCTCGGCATTTGGATCGGCCGCGGATCTAATTGCTACGTCAGCACTGACGAATCCTTACACCGTAGACTGGGGAACCAATGCGACTTACAGCTTCACATTCACCGCAAACCCTGTCTTCTTTAACGACAGCTACTGCGGGACCTTGACGCTCGCCCAGCCCGCTGGGAGTTTTACAACCGTCACTAGCATCAAGATGCCCAACAACGAGCAGTACACATTTTATTATGACTCAACTTACGGGTTGCTCAAGGAGATCGTTTATCCCACCGGTGGGTATGTGAAATACACGTGGGGTATCAGCGATCTTGCGGATACGACGTACTGGGCGGACTCTGCGGGAAATCCCGGAGCCTGCGCAGCGCAGTACAGCTCGCCAGCTATACTCCACAGGTATGTAAGCTTCGACGGCAGTACAACCGCCCTCCAACAGGACTTTGCGTATACCACGAACTGGAATCCTTCGAATCCTAGGTTGTGGCTGACCAAGCAAACGATCGTCACGACCACAGACTTCAAGCAACCAGGCAATCCCAGCTTTCAAACCACCTATACGTACTCCCCGGCTCAAATTCCCACCCCACCTGACATCAACCTCGCGCTGAACACATACGCAGCCACCCAGGTTCCACAAGAGCAGACAATCGTTTACAACGACTGGAACGGCGGCACTTTGAAGACGGTGAGCAAAAGTTGGTCCTCGCTCTACACTTTGGGGAGTCAGCAGTCGACCTTGGGCGGGCAGACCAATAAGGTCGCGTACAGTTATCAGGGCCTTTCGGTCATGAGCGAGAAAGATGAGTACGATTTTGGAACTAGCGGGAATCCCGGGCCGCTCCTCCGAAAAACCGTGCTTACTTTCTCGGCTCCGGTGGCTAATCCGTTGGGAGCCAAGATATGGGATCGACCGTCGAGCGTCGTCGTTTATGACGGAAGCAGCAATCGTATATCTGAAACAGACTATTCCTATGACCAGACCGCGACTTCCTCGGCGACCGCCACGAACCATGATGAAACGTACTTTGGCACCACCTTTCTGGCCCCCCGCGGGAATGTCACGTCCGAGACTAAACAGTGTTTTCCGAGTTGCGCAAACTCAGTTACCACCTTCACCCGCGATGAAACCGGCCAAATGTTGACCATGAAGGATCCCTGCGGCAACCCCAGCTGCAGCGACATGATCGGCGCTTCCCACACGACCATGTATTCATTTAATGATAGCTACTCTACTTGCGCTGGTGCGGCGCCGCCCTCTGGGAATACTAACGCGTATTTGACGCAAGTAACCGATCCGTTGGGTCACATCACAAGCTATTGCTACGGCTACAATGATGGCCAGCTTCGGGGTATGACGGATGAGAACCTCCAATCGACGACCTACGCGTATGGCGACAGCCTCGGCAGGCTCACGAGCAGCACCTTCCCCGACGGGGGCGGGACTTCCTACGTCTATACCGATGTTCTGTACGCTCCGTACGTGACCGCGACGCAATTAGCGACTCCAGACCCCTCGATCACAAACAAGACGACCATGGATGGCATGGGCCATGTAACTCAAAGCCAAATCACTTCGGTTACACCGGCCATTACTTCTACCACCACCTACAATGGGTTCGGCCTCGCTTACACGGTTTCCAATCCGCACACAAGCACAGCCAGTCCGACAGACGGAACAACAACCTACGTCTATGACGCTCTTGGCCGCGGAACCTTAATCACAGAACAAGATGGATCCACTATCTCAACTACGTACTCCGGAAATACAACGACTGTCATCGATGAAGCGGCTCATAAACGCGAGACAGTGAGGGACGGTCTCGGTCGCCTCAGTTCCGTCGTGGAGGATCCCAGCACCCTCGATTACGTCACTTCTTACACTTACGACGCGCTCGATGATCTGCTCAGCGTGATACAAGCCGGATCACATTCTAGGACCTTTCAGTACGATTCCTTGGGGCGTTTGACTAGTTCCTCTAACCCGGAAATTTCAGGCGCTATCACCTACTCCTACGACGCAAACGGTAACGTGTCTACAAAGACTGCACCGGCTCCGAATCAGACCGGCTCGGCGCAATACACGGCGGCAATGACTTACGATTCCGACAACCGAATTCTCACAAAGTCCTACACCGGAGGCTCGCCAACCGCGGCGCTGAGTTTCACGTATGACGTGTCATCTGTTGACTCGCTCACTGGCTTGACCTATACAACCGGAAGATTGGTCAAGGGCTCTGCCGTGTTATCTGGAGGAACCACAAGTTATTACCTTGACTACGACAAAATGGGGCGAAAGGCAGAGGTGTGGAATTGTGTGCCAGCTACCTGTCCGGCTACCTGGCACGTTTCCTATTCCTACGACTACGCCGGAAATGTGTATGCGTATTCTGACTCGGTTTTCGCGTCATATGGCCAAACCTTCGACGGGGCGGGCCGACTGACCCAGATCACCAGCACATGGCCGTCGGGCTCTCCCACCACCTTGGCCACTGTGAATAATTTTTTCCCTCCTGGAGAGATCCAAGAAATGACGTACGGGAACGGTCTCGCTGCCAGCAACGTTTACAATCCCCGTTTGCAGCCGTGCCGAATCACCTTCAATTCTTCGGCGGCCGTTCTACAGGCTTGCGCCGCCGCAACCCCGTCAGGAAACTTCATCGACTTCGCGTACGGGTATAACCAAAATACGGGCCCAAGTGACAACGGGAGTGTGGCATCGTGGACCGCTACTGGAAAACAAACCTTTTCCCACAACTATACATACGACCAGGTAAACCGCATTTCGTCCATGACTGGCTCAGGCGGAACTTGCACAGCACTCAATTGGAACTACGACGCTTGGGGCAACCGTATAGGTCAGACCGCACCCCCGGGCGGCGGGACGTGCTTGCAGCCGCAGTTTACGTATCTTTCCAATAATCAAATGTCTGGCTACGGCTATGATTCTGCCGGTAACTTGACTTCTCAAACCGGTGCCACGTACACCTACGATAATGAGAATCGACTCGTCGCGGAAAACACTTCCGGCGTCAGCGCCACCTACCTCTACGACGCGAATAGCCGTCGCGCACAGAAAACCGTGGGCTCGAATCCGGCGACCTACTACGCATACGACAAAGACGGCCAGGTCTACGCGTGGCTCATTCCCGGGAGAGGCTTGGGTTATGTGTACATGAATGGACAAATTCTCGCGCAGTATGAGAACAGCACCACCTACTTTCATCACCACGATCACTTAGGCTCGACGCGTTTGGTAACTGAGATGAACCAGGGGACCCAGCAATGTATGGGATACTATCCATTCGGTGAAGAGGACGCTAACCAATGCACGCCGCACGTTGCCAATAATTTTAACGATGCACTGTTCACCGGCAAAGAACGCGACTCCGAGAGCGGACTTGACAATTTCATGGCAAGGTACGATTCATCGAGCATGGGCAGATTCATGTCCCCCGATCCGATGGGAGGTCATAGCGAAGACCCACAAACGCTCAATCGTTACGCGTATGTCGCGAACAATCCACTCAATCGCACTGACCCGACCGGACTGGATTGGTATCTCGGCTGCGCCACATCGGATCACTCTGGGTGCACTCAGCTAAGCGATAAGGACAAAACTTGGGTACAGGCCGATAAGAACGGAAACGCCACAATTGTGACTAGCGATTCCATTCGCAACGGAGACAATTCTGCGACCGTGGATCAGAGCGGCGTCCATGTAACGACGGGAGGGAACACTTACCAGGGCGTTTACTTCGACAATCCTTCCAGCCACACGACAGATGCGAACGGAAATGATGTGAACCACAACCCCATCACCCTTCAGGGTGACGCGAGCAAGGGGCTTGGGGGATTCACATTCAATATCAACGGAAACTGTGGAAACACATGCCTTGCATCAGGCTCGTTCCAGTTTGCAGGCACCCTGGACCAGGCAAGGGCAGCCCTCAAGGGTGCGGGTTCCTGGGATTACGGTATCGGGGATGCGGTCGACTCAACGACGCTCGGACACCACCCCGGCACAGAACAGTTCAGATTTGGCGCTGGTCCATCATCGCACTTCTCTGTGCCGTACGACCATTCGAATGACTACATGCTCTGGACCATTCCAAAGTATTCGGTACCCACCACAGGAGACTTCCACGTCGACGCCACCACCGGCTCATCTCATTTTTGGTGCGCAAACTTCGCAATTGGATGCGGTAAATGACTCACTATTTGACATACGTCATCGTTTTGATCGTGGTTGGCTCGGGAATCTTGGCCTATCTCGGCTGGAGAGACTGGGCGATACGCCGGATCACCCACAGTGAGCGGGGCTGGAGAAGCATATTGACCTTCGCCGCCCTCGTGTTCCTCTCTCTCGCTGGGCTGCTCTTCGTCGGCTACGCGGCACATAACGTGGCGGTGGGGGGAGACCGTAACGGCAACGCGACCACCCTGCTTTGCATCCGTGCCGGGAATTATCTATCAGTGGGAGCTGTGTTTCTAAGCTTAGGGGCAAAGGGGAGAGGCCGATGGGCGGCTCTACTCGGCGGATGCTTTTTCCTGCTTCTCTGGCTCGCGCAGGGCATCAGCCTGTGAGTACGACGGTGACCAGTATTGTTACGACGGCTGCCCACAAATTCACCGGCTAAGAGCGTGCTTAGAATCAAACCTCGATAACTTCGGCGCCAGATACAACGCCAGCGGCATGGGACGATTCATCGGCCCCGATCCCGCTCGGACTGACGCGCGCTTACGAGCGCACCTCAATGAGGGATTCCGGCCGGCGATTCCGGAAGGGGTGACGGGGTGGGGTGCCAAGGGGAGAGTGGATGTTGAGAGGATGAGGGAGTTGGCGTTGGAGGGAATAATGGCATGAGCGGCGACGGCCGGCGATCCAAGCCGGCTAATCGCCGCACCAAAAACATTCCGGCAACAAGATAAATCAATTTCTTTCGGCCTTCATCCATCACGAAGACACAATATCATCTTCGTTTTATCTTCGCCTAGTGATTTTTCCTCCCTCGGCGCAACGGATTTTCCTCCATCTCGGGTTTACGATCATTGACTTGGCGGAGTGCGCAACCTAATATCTGCGCAAATGACTGAATCCCAATCTCTAAGCGGCGAGACCATTTCGCACTACCGAATCATAGAAAAACTCGGTGGCGGCGGCATGGGCGTCGTCTATAAGGCCCAGGACGTTAAGCTGAATCGTTTCGTCGCCCTGAAATTCCTTCCAGACGATGTAGCCACCAACGCACCAGTTCTCGGCCGCTTCGAGCGGGAGGCCAAAGCCGCCTCTGCGCTAAATCACCCCAACATTTGCACCATCTACGAAATCTCCGAAGATTGCGGGCGCACCTTCATCGCAATGGAGTTCATGGAAGGCGCCACGCTGAAGCACCGCGTTTCCGGCAAACCGTTGCCCGTTGAGCAAGTATTGGAGCTGGGGATCGACATTGCGGAAGCTCTCGATGCGGCACATGCTAAAGGGATCGTCCACCGCGACATCAAGGGTGCCAACATCTTCGTAACCGAACGCGGACACGCCAAGATTCTCGATTTCGGTCTGGCTAAGGCGCTTCCGTCCGGCGATTCCCACGGAGAGGCTACTGCGGGTAATTCCCTAACTATAGACGACGAGTGTTTGACGAGCCCGGGAACCGCGATCGGTACTGCTGCCTATATGTCACCGGAGCAAGCACGCGGGAAACAGCTGGATGCGCGTACGGATTTGTTCTCCTTTGGCGTCGTCCTTTACGAACTGGCTACCGGCACGCGGCCCTTTCGCGGCGATACTTGGGCAAATCTCTTTGAGGAAATCCTTCGCAAATCCCCAGTTGCGCCTACGCGCCTTAATCCCGAAGTGCCTAAGGGCCTCGAAGACATCATAGAAAAAGCTTTGGAGAAGGATCGCGATCTACGTTATCAGCACGCTTCCGAAATATGTAGTGATCTGAAACGCTTGAAGCGCGACACCGAATCACACCAGCGGGCCTCGGGATTCGAGCAATTACCGCCACCGAAAACATCCGACCCCAAAAAATCGGAACGAGTTGCAGTTGTAGGTGTAGGGGCGCGGTTTTACGCTCTTTTCGGGGCAGGCTGCATTGTGCTACTGGCGTTGCTTGCTGGTGCGTTTTACAAATTCGACAGGCAAGATTGGCAAAGAATTTTTGGTCCGGACATTCCTCGCCAGAAGAACCTCGTTGTACTGCCCTTCACCGCCGTCGATGGGGAGCCGGGCGAGCAAATCTACTGCGACGGACTCACCGAGACGGTCACCGCGAAAATGGCGGGCATACCGTCGGTGCAGGTACCTTCGGCGCTTGAGGTGCGCGACAGCCACGTCACCAGCATTCAGCAAGCAAGAAACAAGTTTGGTGCCAACCTGGTGCTTGCCGCTAGCTGGCAACAAGTACAAAACTCTGTGCGCATAAATCTGAGTCTGGTTGACGCCAAGACGGGACAGCAGCTTCGCACCGATACGATTACCGAGCCGGCGAATGATCTGTTCCGTCTTCAAGACCAGGCGGTGTTCACGGCGTCGCGCATGCTAGATCTTCAGTTATCCGCCAGCAATACTTCGTTTTTAACCACTCATGGCACCGCCGTTCTGACCGCGTACGATTTCTACATTAAGGGAATTGGCTACTTGCAGCGCTACGAGCGCCCGGACAGCGTGGAAAATGCAATCACTTCGTTCCAGCACGCAATAGGAGAGGATCCGTCTTACGCGCAAGCACAAGCCGAACTCGCCCGTGCCTATTGGTACAAATACAGTTTGACTAGAGATCCTCAGTGGGCTGAAGAAGCTAAGACGGCGGTCAAGAATGCGAGTGATCTGAACAGCCAGCTGCCGGAAGTACAGATAGCCATTGCCGATATGAACCAGCGGACAGGAGCCTACTCAGAAGCCGTTTCCGGGTTTGAACGTGCTCTTGCAGTCGATTCGAAAAACGTAGAGGCGTACCTCGGTCTGGGAAGAACTTACAACTTGCTGGGTCAAACAACGAAGTCTGAGCAAGCTTTTCGCCATGCGATTGATATCAGTCCAGGATGCTGGAGCTGCTACAACCAGCTGGGAGCTTTTCTCTATGGGCACGCGCGTTATGGCGAAGCGGCGCGAACTTGGCAGAAATTAACGGAGCTTGCCCCGGACAACGTATGGGGCTACCTGAATGTCGGTGCCGCGTATCTCAACCTCGGGCAGTATGGACAGGCGAACGAATTCTTCCGTCGCGGTCTTGAAGTCCAGCCCGATAATCCCGACATTTTGGCGAATATTGGGACTGTAAGCTTCTTTCTTGGGTTCTATGAGGAAGACGTGATTTACAGCCAGAAAGCAGTTGATTTAAGTCCACAAAGATTTGACTACTGGGGAAATCTGGCAGACGCCTATCGAATGATC